>Ga0233425_10001758_pt1 | contig 46233 bp, 44 predicted proteins | sample Watercolumn_Towu_2_FD_181712 | JGI IMG/M metagenome (GOLD analysis project Ga0233425, IMG submission 181712) | Freshwater microbial communities from Lake Towuti, South Sulawesi, Indonesia - Watercolumn_Towuti2014_140_MG | ecosystem: Environmental > Aquatic > Freshwater > Lake | place...
CCGATGTAGAATTTATCTATGTAGGTAAACAGGGAGGGGCGCACACCCTTGAACAGGACGAGATTAACGAACTCCTCGTGAAAAAGGCGCAGGAAGACAAAATTGTCACACGATTAAAGGGCGGCGACCCGTACGTCTTCGGGCGCGGCGGAGAAGAGGCGCTGGTGCTCCGTGAAAACGATATACCTTTCGAGGTCGTTCCTGGCATTACCGCAGCCATCGCAACTCCTAACTATGCAGGCATTCCCGTCACGCATCGTGACTGCACTTCTACCTTTGGACTGATTACCGGACACGAAGACCCCACAAAAGACGAAAGTTCCATCGATTGGGCAAAGATCAGTACCGGAATCGGGACTCTTGCTTTTTACATGGGGATTAAGAACCTTCCGTATATTACCGAACAGCTCATGAAACATGGACGTTCCAAAGATACCCCCGTTGCTGTGATTCGATGGGGAACCACTTCTCAGCAAAAAACAGTGGTGGGAACGCTGTGTACAATTGTCCAAAAGGCAAAAGATATAAAACCCCCGGCAATTACCATAGTCGGCGAGGTCGTAAAACTCCGGGATCAACTCAACTGGTTTGAAACCAAACCGTTGTTTGGGAAGACGATCGTCGTGACACGTTCGAGGGAACAGGCGAGCGACTTTGCTGATAAATTGTATGAATACGGAGCGCATGTCATCGAATTCCCCACAATTGAAATTGCAAAACCCGATTCCATTCAGCCCCTGGACGATGCCATAAAAAATATGCACACCTTTAACTGGCTCGTCTTTACCAGCATTAACGGGGTTGACGCATTCTTCCAGCGGCTGTTCGAGTTGGGAAAGGATATTCGGGAGCTTAAAGGCATCAAGGTTTGCGCCATTGGACCAGCAACGGAAGAAGGAATAAAAAAATATCACATAAAGGTCGATTGCAGGCCGCCCAAGTTTGTTGCAGAGTCTGTCGTGGAAGAATTAAAGAAGGTGACGGCTATAAAGGGCGAAAAATTCCTACTACCCAGGGCGGATATTGCCAGAAGTTTCCTGCCCGAAGAGCTTCAAAAATTGGGAGGAAAGGTTTCCGACCTGGTGGCTTACAAGACCGTCATGGCGCAACCGAAGGACATTAATCTCATTGATAAAATCAAAAACGGCGAGATTCATATCGTCACATTCACAAGCTCATCCACGGTGAGAAATTTTTTACAAATCGTTGGCGAGAAGAACATTTCTGCATTCAATGGTCACGTCCAGTTTGCCAGTATCGGCCCGATTACCACTCAGACCGCTGAAGAAATGGGACTCCGCGTCGATATTAAAGCCAGGGAATATACCATTCCCGGATTAGTAGAAGCCATCCTTGAAAGTGCAGCCTCCAAATAATAAGCCACGACCAAAATGAATTCAACCACAAAGACACAAAGAGCACAAATTTATGTCCTTTGTGACTTTGTGGTTTATAAAAACTCCTTTTATTCTTTTCCCCATTTCTCCGCCTCCCCCTTTTCTCCTTTAAAAATACCTTGATAATAAACAGGATTTAGGCTATAAATTGACCAACTAAATATAATACACTTCAAAATATGAATACTATTTTGGAGGGTTACAACTCAAAGAAAAATTTCTGGAGGATGAAAGAATTGCCGCCTTCCCATACAATCCTCGGCTAGTTAACCACTACAATTCATAGGCTGCATTCCAGAGAAAAATGGGAGTCTTCCCGGTTCTAGCAATTCTTTACAAGAACCAAGGGAGTTCTTAAATGAAAAAATCAGAAATAGCCTTGTTGCCTCAAGAAACAATAGAGAGCAAGATATTTTTTCTGAGAGGCAAAAAGGTAATGCTCGATAGAGATTTGGCCGTACTTTACGGTGTTGAAACAAAGTACCTGAAACGTCAGGTTAAAAGGAATATCGAGCGCTTCCCGGAGGATTTTATGTTTCAATTAACGAAAGATGAGTTTAATAACTTGAGGTCACAAATTGGCACCTCAAGTTGGGGAGGAACCAGATACCTTTCCTATGCCTTTACAGAGCAAGGAGTCGCCATGCTTTCGAGTGTTCTCAATAGTGACAGGGCTATACAGGTAAACATCCAGATTATGAGGACGTTTACAAAACTCAGAGAAATGCTGATGGCTCACAAAGATTTAAAGAGAAAGATAGAAGACATGGAAAAGAAATACGATTATCAGTTCAAAATTGTATTTGACGCCATAAAGCAATTGTTAGAACCACCGACAGAACCAAAGGGCAAGATAGGTTTCCGCACCCTTAAAAAGATTTAGGCTATAAATTGTGCTGCTTATTTCGACACCTTATAATTATCTGCCATTGCGGGTAAAAATTGAGTTTTGAGACTATGATACGAAAGGCACTGCTTCTAAAAATTTTCGATGCTGCCTATATGCAGCGGTGGAACGATAAGATACGCCCCATAGAATTGATAGAACTGGATAAACAAGCCCACAAGATGGTGATTGCCTATTTTTTAGGCAAATTCGAGGAAGATAAGCAGGGTTTTAACTGGATGGACATCATTGAAGGGGGAATTTTTGAGCTTTTGCAGCGCATTGTCATTACCGACTTAAAGCCGCCGATTTTTTATAAGATAAAGGAAGATGCAGATAAATACAAACAATTAAACGAGTGGGTTTATAAAGAATTAGAATTCATTCTATCGCCTCTTGGCAGGGATTTCTGCGAAAGATTTTGCAGTTACTTTTTAAGGAGTGATGACACGTTAAACAAAAGGATTTTAAGCGCCGCCCACTTTTATGCCACAAAGTGGGAGTTCAACATTATTGAACGTGCAAATCCGGATGGCTACGAGATAGATACGATAAGAAAAAGTTTACAGGAAAAACAGGAACGATACTATGATTTAAAGGGCGTGGATCAATTGACGAAGCATTCAAAATATAAAAATTTCATCGACCTGTGCGGCCAGCTCAGATTCCAGTCAAGATGGGCTCATCTCCACAGGATACCAAAGACTTCCGTTCTGGGACATTCGTTATTTGTTGCTATACTTTCTTATCTCTTTTCTCTGGAAATAAAGGCATGCGAAAAAAGGTGTGTCAACAACTACTTTACCGGTTTGTTTCATGACCTGCCGGAAGTTCTTACAAGGGATATCATATCTCCCGTAAAAAGATCGGTCGAAGGACTCAGTGACCTGATAAAAGGATACGAGAAAGAGCAGATGGAGAAAGAGGTATATGGTCTGATTCCGGAGGAATGGCATCCGGAGATCAAAATGTTTACGGAAGACGAATTTGACAGTGTTGTGACGGTAGGCGGGAAGAAAGAAAAATTCAGCAGCAAAGCGATCAACGAAACGTATAACGACGACAGGTTCAATCCGAAAGATGGGGAACTTGTCAAGGCAGCCGACAGCCTTGCCGGATTCATAGAGGCGTCCGTAGCGATACGGAACGGAAGCGCAAGCCCGGACCTTCAAGATGCGAAATTATCAGTAAAAAAGCAGTATGAAAAAGTTAACATTGCAAATATAAATTTTGGAGAAATCTACGCTGATTTTGACTAAGGAAATTCAAAAACTACATGGAAAACAAAAAATCTGCTCGTACTGTGGAAAAGATGTCACGAACCTAACCCGAACGAGTAGGGAGAGAGTTTAAAAAGATGAAAGGGAGAACGGGAGAGAAAGAAATATAAAAACACTCTTTATCGTCTTGTCCATTTTCTTCCTTAAAAATACCTTGATAATAAACAGGATTTAAGCTATAAATTGACCAACGCACTCCATCCCTTTTGTTGAATATTCTCAAGTCAAAATCAAAATTGTTTCTTGATTGAAATTAGATTTACAATTAAATTTCATAACAAAACGATTTCTCTTGAGAAGAATTTATATATATTATTGATGTAACAAAAGCAATTAATTGATAATATTTGAATAATATGCTTTCCCGTACATTTCAACATCTAAAAGGAGTTAGTCCAAAGAAAGAACAGGCTCTCTGGCAGTCAGGAATAGCCTCATGGGAGGATTTTGAGTCAAGTCGACCCAAACAATTCCCCTTATTTAAATTCATTGATGAATTGAACGATTCGCTCTTTTATTCCTCAAGAAAAGCTTTGGAGAAAGAGGATGCCGATTTTTTTGCAAAGCTTTTACCAAATCAAGAGTATTATAGGATAGCACTGACATTTCCTGAAAAGACCTTATTTTTAGACATAGAAACAACAGGCCTAAGCAAATATTACGATACGATTACTTTAGTCGGTTGGAGTTTGGGTAGTGAATATGGTGTCTTTATAAAAGGAAACAACGACAAAGCTCTTCGTGCAGTAATGTCGAAAGCAAAAATCATTATTACTTTTAATGGTTCTCTTTTTGATTTGCCTTTTATTCGAAAAGAGTTTCCAGATTTACTCATCCCAATATGCCATATCGATTTGCGTTTTTTTGCAAAACGAGTTGGTTTGTCAGGTGGACAAAAAGAGATCGAAAAATTGCTTGAAATAAAAAGGCCAAAGAATATTTCTAACGTAGAAGGAGAAATAGCAGCACTACTTTGGTATAAATACCGATGGGGTGATACGTCTGCACTTAAACAACTTATTTCTTATAATCATGCAGATATCGAAGGTATGAAGATTATTTTTGATAGAGTAGTTGAGAGCCTTCTTGAAAAAAAACAATTTCCGCTAGCCGTGCACTCCTTGCACCGCTTTACAAAAAACAAAAGCAAAATAGAGTGGTCCAATGCAAAAACACACGTTAATGGCGGGATTAAAATCCGTCCATACAAAGGAAAATCTGGCCCAATTATTTCATTAAAAGAACTAAGCCTTCCTCATGATCTAGCTAGCTTTCGAGTGGTTGGTATTGACCTCACAGGCAGTGAAATTCGACCTTCAGGATGGTGTTTATTAAAAGGCGACCATGCAATTACTCAACGCCTTGGTTCCGATGCTGAGATTATAGAAAAAACTGTGGAATCACGGCCAACATTGGTTTCTATTGACTCACCCCTTTCAATTCCGTCCGGGAGAACATCAGTTCATGATGATGATCCGGGACGGGGTATCTATGGAATTATGAGGCATTGCGAAAGAATGTTAAAGAAAAGGGGCATAAATGTATACCCGTCTTTGATCCCAAGCATGCAGAATTTAACGGCACGCGGCATAAGGCTCGCCAACCATTTTCGAAGCATGGGTATTCCTGTTATTGAAAGCTATCCAGGTGCAGCCCAAGACATAATGGGCATTCCAAGGAAAGGCCTAAGCCAGGAATTTCTTGCTATAGGACTTGAAAAATTTGGAGTTAAGGGAGACTTTATCAACAATACGGTTAGCCATGATGAGCTTGATGCTATTACTTCAGCCGTTGTCGGCCTCTTTTTTTGGAGTGGTAAATTTGAAGGATTAGGAACCGTAGAAGAAGAATACCTAATTATTCCAGATTTAAAGATTGATCCAACTACTTGGAGAGAACGTAAAGTTATTGGATTGAGTGGGCCCATTGCCGTGGGTAAAACAACCATTGGTAATTTCCTGAGATCAAAAGGATTCAACTACGGCCGGTTTAGTCTTGTTTTAGAAAGCCTTTTACAAGAACGCGGTTTAGAGCCTTGTCGGCAAACCTTACAACAAATCGGAGAAGAGATTCATGGGAAACAAGGACAACGATGGCTATGCAAAAAGCTTATACAAATGCTTCCCAACCATGGTAATATAGTTATCGATGGTTTACGCCATCCTGATGACCATTCGTATTTAGTAGAAACTTTTGGACATGCTTTTCTTCATATACATCTTGACGCACCACAAGAGGTTCTACTAGAAAGATATATTGCCAATGGAAACAGTAAGGAAGATTTTATAAAGGCAATTTCTCATCCGGTTGAAATGAATGTTCACAAATTATCTTCTCTCGCCCATGTTATAATAAACAACACAAGTAGTATCGAGTCTTTTAAGACAAAGATAATTAATACGATTAATACTATTTACAAAAGGCAAAAATTGAAAGGAGAACCTCTGGTATGCCGGTAACGGTTATCGTTGGTGGTCAATTTGGGGGTGAAGGGAAAGGGAAGGTTGCATATTTTCTTGCTCAAGAGACCAATGCGCACATTGCTGTGCGTGTCGGTGGAACAAATTCCGGGCATACCGTTATTGTTCCGTCGGGGACACCTGTTATTTTAAGACAACTCCCTACCGCAGCACTTCTCCCAAATGTTACCTGCATATTAGGTGCAGGTAGCTACATAAATCCAGATATCTTACTCGAAGAAATCTCTCGTACAGGACTGTCACGGGATCGTTTATTTATAGACCCAAATGCGATGATCATTTCCGAACAAGAACGGAGGGAGGAAGAAAATAGTTCTTTGAGAAAATCTATCGGGTCTACCCTCAGTGGAACTGGCGCTGCAGTACGTAGACGGATCAGCCGTGAGTCCACGGTTCTATTAGCAAAGGATGAAAAACGTCTAAAACAATTTATCAAACCTGTTGTTCCTTACCTACGGGACAATTTATCAGCGGGAGAGAGAATAATTATCGAGGGGACCCAAGGATTTGGTTTGTCACTTTTACATTCCAGCGATTACCCTTATGTGACAAGCCGGGACACAACAGCAGCAGCTTTTGTTTCAGAGGCAGGTCTAAGTCCCTTAGATGTTGACGATATTGTACTCGTATTGCGTGCTTTTCCTATAAGAGTTGGAGGAAATTCTGGTCCCCTTCCAAATGAAATCGATTGGGATACGGTTACCAAAGAATCAAAAAATAATGTACCAATTCTTGAATATACATCAGTTACAAAAACAGTAAGAAGAGTCGCACGCTTCGACCCGGACATTGTGCGTCAGGCAATAATGGTAAATCAACCTACACGCATTGTCTTGAATCATTTGGATTATATAGATACGTCTTGTAAGCATATAGATAAGCTAACTGATAAAGCATCTGAGTTTGTCAATGAGATAGAATTGCTCATAGGGGAAAAAATTGATTATATGGGTTTTAGTCCTGCATCTTTAATTGAACGTACGATAAAAACTAAAAAACAAAAAGTAGTATGAGTACTTCTTTTGAGGAAATTAGGAAATGACAAGCCTTTTCGATGATAACGAAGCGGAACGGAGGTATAAAGAGTATAAATCAAAAGATCCATTCCCGGAGATTCTACCTGCCTTATTGAATTCAGCTGATATTGAAGATTATGTAACCATTACAGGTATGATCTCTCCATTTTATACAGAACCAAAGGAAAATTTTTTTAAATCGGCATCCTATGGAATTATGGCAAAAGGTAGCTTTATTTATTGGTGTGAAAATGGGAAAAAATATGAAAATATACTTGATGATAAAAATGAATTGATCTTAGAAAAGAATTCCATTGTGTATGTATTTTTAGAACCCATGTTTCGTATTCCAGACTATATCGCGATACGATTCAACTTGTCGATAGGACATATTCATAAAGGTCTATTATTGGGCACTGGTCCACTAGTGGATCCTGGCTTCAAAGGTAAACTTTTGATTCCATTGCATAATTTAACTAACAATATTTATACGATTAGAAGTAAAGATATCCTTATATGGATGGAATTTACTAAGGTTAGCAATAATACTCTGTGGAATTCTTTTAAAGACCAAACCAATATTGAAAATCTAGATAAACAAAATCGATTAGGAAAATACATCCCATTTCCTGAGGATAAAAATATAATATCTCCCAATGACTATTTATATAAAGCAAATAGTGGTAGACCCATTCTAAGCTCCATTCCATCTTTATTTCAAAAAGCTACAAATTCCGCTAAAGAAGCGCTAAATAAAGTAAATTTAATAACATATGCTAATATTTTTGGATTAATTATTGCAATGATAGGTGCCTTTTTTACAATTATCTACCCAACTTGGCAACTCGTTAGAGAAACAATAAAAGACGAACAAAAACAATTAAAAACAATAGAATTCTTAGAAAAAGAAGTTCGGTCTCTAAAAGAAGAACTTAAAAATATTTCAAAACGACTAATAAATAACATTGAGAAATCTGAATCACAATCCAAAAGTTTAACGCCTCAGGATGCAAAATCAAATAAATAAAGAAACGATTTGCCAATCATATCCTTGTCGTATTGAAGTATGTGGAGGAATTGCTTCCGGAAAAACGACCTTTGCAATCCTAATGAAGCGCATTGGTATCGAACCAATTCTTGAAAATTTCCGTACAAATCCATTTTGGCAAGCCTTCTATTCCGATCCCGGTAAATATACATTTGAAACAGAAATTTCTTTTATGCTTCAGCATTATCACCAAATAAAAAGGGAGTACGGTAATGGAAAAATTAAAATATGCGATTTTTCCTTTTTTTTAGATATTGCTTACACAGAAATAGGCCTCAAAGACTCTAAGCTAAAAGCTTTCCACACTGTTTATAATGAAATTAAACAAGAATTATCACCACCCGCATTATTAGTCTATTTGAATTGCGATGCAGAAACAGAACTGGAGCGAATCCGTAATAGAGGTCGAGCTGTAGAAAAATCTATTAATCTCGAATTCTTGGATGTTCTGAACAAAGCGGTAAAACTTCAAGTTGAAAATGCAAAAAAAAAGATAGATGTAATCTCAGTAGATAGTGCTCAAAAGAATTTTGTTGAAAATGAATTAGTAAAACAGGAATTAACAGACCTTGTTTTTAATTCCCTGTCTCCAATTTTAAAAAATGCTTCAATGATATAATCTTTTTAATTCTATCTTTAGAAGTTTGACAAACCCGTGCAAGTTTCCAAGCAGAGTACGGGCAGGTAAAGACTCATGAGTAAAAGTCCTCAAGAATGGCTGAAACAGGCTGATTATGATACGAAGACAGCCGATGTTATGTTTGACAACAAGAGGTATTTTTACGCCGTCTTTATGTGTCATCTGTCGATTGAAAAGGCCCTAAAAGGACTTTACCTGGAACGATTGAAAGAAATACCCCCTAAAACCCATAATCTTGTTTACCTTGTTGAAAAAATTAAGGTGCAACTTCCTGAGAATTTATATGATTCAGTTTTTGCCCTCAATAGGGTAAGTGTTCCTACCCGGTATCCAGATGATCTTCAAAGGATGCTAAAAGATTATAATGAAGAAAGAACGAAGAAGATTATTGACAGCGGAAAAGAGGTGCTGCAATGGCTGAAAAAACAGTTGTAGAGGCGATAAAATTTTTAGAAAAATGCCTGAAGGAAAAGGGACTGAACATCTCAAAAATGATTCTATTTGGCTCTCAGGCTAAAGGGGAGTCCACTGCGGAAAGCGACATTGACGTCTTAATTATTTCAAATGACTTCCGCGATAAAGATATTTTTGAAAGGGCAGCGTTAACAAAATATGCGGAGATTATGACGATTAAAAAATTCATGATACCCCTTGATATTATTACCATGACACCGGAAGAACTTGAGAGCGAAACATCGCTTATCGCTGATTTTGTTAAAGAAGGTGAAGTTATCTATGGCTAGCAACCGCAGATTGCACGGATTTCACTGATGGTAAAGGTAAAATATCAGGTTCAGTCGAGGACGATTGAACCATCGGGACCGTCGGGGTAGTTTATACTTTTTATCTTTGTTTATCATGTCTTATCCTGTAAATCCTGTCGAGAAAAAATCTATATAAATTAATGTCTATTAGAAATTTTGCAGAGATATTTTTCCGGGGGATCAGTCAGGTATTTTTACTGAATAATGTCATAACGGGCTGCCTGTTTCTGGCAGGGGCTTTTTACAACTCCTGGCGCATGGGCGTGGGGGCGGTCATCGGGGTTTTGGTGGGTACGGTTACCGCCCTTCTTTTGAAATACAACAGGGACAACATCAACCAAGGCATCTACGGGTATAACAGCACGCTGGTGTTTTTGGCGATTTTCTATTTCTTCGGATTCTCCATACCCTCTGGAATTGCTGCATTTCTGGGTGCCGTCCTTTCAGTATTCATTACGGATGTAATGCGTCGTAAATGGAAATTGCCTACCTTCACAGCGCCGTTCATTGTCTCTGCCTGGGTCGTAATGGCCGTACTCCTGACGTTCCGCATCATCCCATTACAGACATCCCCACTACCGAACGCAGGTGAGTTAGAGATTATTCCTGCCCTGAGCATTGGCGTCGGACAGGTGATGTTTCTGGAGGACGTTATCTCCGGCATCATATTGTTTATTGGGATACTGGTGAGTTCGAGGGTGTCTGCATTATATGCGCTTCTGGGGACAGGGATTGGGGTTGTTGTGGCATGTGCATGCTCATTTCCCCTCAGTATGGTTAACATCGGGTTGTTTGGTTTTAATGGGGTTTTATGTGGTATTGCACTATCAGGCAAAAAATGGCATCATGGAATCCTTGCAATTGCATCAATATTTGTTTCTGTTTTCATAATGTTTGGGATGAGCCGTCTCGGTATCATTACCCTGACCGCACCGTTTGTCATATCGACATGGCTGGTGTTATCGGTAACCAATGCGCTGAGATATAGACTGCGTAGCGCTCCGTAAGCACAGTCAAGTAGCTTTAACCACAAAGGGCACGAAAAACACGAAGGAAAGATATTTCACCGCATTTCACCGCAACGGTGAAATTATTTTTGGATTGGGAATTTTATGATTAAGATAAAGGCCAAACCGGAAGATTTTGTTGTTGAAGAGGTAGCCGACCTTCCATTCCAGAATGGCGGAAATTTCTGCGTCTACCTCCTCAAAAAGAGGGGATGGAATACCGTTGACGTTCTAAAAAACCTTTCCAAAAAACTCAACCTGCCATCTTCGGATTTTTCGTATGGCGGTAAAAAGGATAAATACGCCCTTACCGCGCAGTACATCACAATCGGACGGCAGGATTACAAACAAACTACCTCCCCTGTTTCCCCCCTTCGCAAGGGGAGGGATGAAGGAGGGGTAAAAAAACCCTGGGTGAAGCAGAGAAATTCACTATTCCCTTCGGTGGTGAATCCGGCAGAGATTGAAAGACTTATTCCACCGAGATTAGATAAGGAAAACTATTCGCTCAGTTTTGTGGGTCGCATGGACAGGCCCATGGGTCCCGATCTCATTAAGGGTAATAAATTTCATATCGTTGCAAGAAATCTTACAGCACATGAATTAACGTCAGCGCTCAATGAGATTGAGTGTGTAAAAAGAGATGGTTATCCCAATTATTTCGACGATCAGCGATTCGGCAGTTTTGATGCACGGCAGGGATTTGTTGCAGAAAAGATCATTAAGAAACATTATAACGGCGCGTTGAAGATATATTTTTCCCGCATTCATCCAGAGGATAGCAAAGACGAAAAGGAGCACAGAAAATTCATTTACGAAAACTGGGGTAATTGGCAGGCATGTATTACAAGGGCTACGGGGAGGTTTGAGAAAGAGTCGTTCAGTTATCTGGAGAAACATCCAAAAGGATTCGTCCCGGTGCTCCAGAGAATATCACACGAAGAGATGGTGCTCTTTTTTTCTGCATATCAATCGCACCTGTGGAACGAGGTTTTAAGGAAAATCATGCGGTCGGTTGGCGGCGATAGCTTCATGTTAGGGAATTCCAAATATAATTCCTCCCCCTTGATGGCGGAGGCTAGGTGGGGGTGGAATGAAAAGGCTGATTACCCTCCCCTGCCCCCTCCCATCAAGGGAGGGGAAGTTAGCTGCCGAATGCCCAATTTAAAATCTTCCAGGGGGATTGCAGGTGATTATGTGTTTTATACGCAGTTAGATGACAGGAGTAAGGCGTATTTAAGCACTTTAGTTATACCCATGCCCGCATCCAATATCAAAATGCCTGATACCTTTACAGAAACCCTTTATTCTGAGGTTATGAAGGAAAACGACATAAAGTCTCCCATGTTCAATATAAGAAAGATAAGACAGGCATTTTTCAAGGGTGTAGAAAGAAATGCCGTTGTAATCCCGCAGGAACTGTCTGTTGATTATTCAGACGATGAAATGTACCAGGGCAAGAAAAAGTTGGTCCTTGATTTTTTCCTGCCGCGAGGGTGTTTTGGAACTATCTTTATCAAGCGAATATTCTGTTAATTCAGGAAAAGTAAACCACAGCGTGGCAGAGACACAATCAAAGAAACCACCCCTCAATCCCCTCCTTCGCAAGGAGGGGATAAAGGGGAGGTAAAATATTTTACACAAAAATCTTTGCCAAAACTTGTTCTCGTGTAAATGAGGAAAGCAAGGTTTTATAAATTTGTAGTGCGGTGAAAAACTTTTAAATATTTTTTCTTGACAGCGTTATATCATATTAGGCATAATGGAAAACAAGTTATTATGAAAGCAAAATTCAAGATATGGCTGGAAGAAAATGACGGCGTTGCCTTTGCCGAAGGACGCAGGATGCTGCTGGAAGCTGTGGACCGACTGGGGTCTTTGAATGCAGCGGCGAAGGAATTAGGCATGTCGTACCGGGCTGCCTGGGGCAAAATTAAGGCCACTGAAAAGGCGCTTGGCATAAAATTACTGGAGGTTGCTACCGGCGGGAGAGGCGGCGGCGGGGCAACCCTGACACCCGATGCAAAGGAACTGATCGCGAAATACAAGAAATACACCGGTAGAATGACCCACTTGATGGAAAAGGAATTCAAACGTATTTTTGAGAAGTAGGAAATCGTAATAAGCGCTTAACAAAAATATTTTGACATTTTTAGTAAAAAATTATGTAAGAAAGGAGAAAGGGAGAGCGTGGAGAAACGGAGAGTATAAAGAATAAAAATATAATTGGAATATTTCTCCATTTCCCCCATTTCTCCCCTTCTCCTTTTATTTTTCTTCCGACACGTTCGGATTAAGATATGGCGAATAGACTTTGCGGAACGATTATCAATGTAACTCAAGGGCAGATACATGCCCATGTGCAAATCTTGTGGAAGGAGATACCCCTGAGTGTCATTGTTACGAGCGCTTCCTGTGAGGATATGCATCTTTCGGCGGGTGATACGATTTCTGTGATCATCAAGGGTACGGATATTATGCTTGCCAAATCCCTTTCGGGGATGCTGAGTGCACGAAACAGAGTCAAAGGGGTTGTAAGACAGATTATTCAGGGAGACGTATTATCGAAGGTTTTTGTGGAATCTCAGGGTGACATGCTCCATGCCATTATTACGAACACATCCTTAAAAGACATGGATATTCGCTGTGGTGATGAGGTCACGGCCATTGTAAAATCAACGGAATTAATATTATCAAAGGAAATTTAGCATGAAGAGATTGAAAGGAGGTGTGCGGTCGAGAATACGTTGTTTTCGGGTATATCGTTTGAAATACCGTATAGGGCCGGTAACGTTGAAATCTAAAGCCCATTTTTATTTATATTCGTTATGTCATAATTGATATAACAGCAACGAAAAGAAAGAAGGACACATGCGAAATAGGTGGTTTCAATATGGCTTATCGCTGGCTATGGTATTTTTTGCTGCATATTCTGCCGGCAAAGCACAGAATGTAATTGCCCAGGATGTTGTTCAGGACAAGAAGACATTTGAAAGTGGGATAGATGATTTAAAAAAGCAATTAAATCAAATGGAAGAAGCATTTCTCGTACAACAGAAAATGATGAAACAAATGGATGCATTAGCATTAAGCCAACAAGAGCAAATCAAAGAGTTAAAAAACCGTATCGAGACTCAGGGTGAAAAACCTGCGATAATTGCAAAAGAAGAAATCAAGGAAGAGGTAAAGCAAGAAGTGAAACAAGAGGTGGGAAACTACCTCGCATCGGATGAGGCTCGGGAAAAACTGGGATTAGGCTTGCCCGGCAAATACGAACCGGTTAACGGCTATTATCTGCCCGACAGGGAGAAGGCTACGATAGGGTTTCAAACAAGGGACGGAAAATATTCTTTAAACATGGGCTTCAGATTTCAGACACGCTTTACCTACAAGGACAAAGACGAGGATTTTGATGAAGCTGATATAACTGATATTGATGTGCGCAGGGCAAGGCTTTGTTTTGGCGGCAATATTTATAGCAAGGATCTGTTTTATAACGTGGAAATTGACGCAGACAGCTATGAAGCGAATCTGAGGGATTATTATATCTGGTGGACGCCAGCGGCAGCCGGGGAAGCGTTCAGTATAAAGACAGGGTATTTCAAGGTGCCGGCCAATCGCCAATGGAATTCATCGGGTTTCAAGCTCCTGTTCATGGATAGGTCCATTGCCAGCGATAACTTTAAACAGGACCGTGATTACGGTCTGGATATCTTTGGAAAACCGTTTGATGCCCATATGGAATACCACGCAGCCGTTTTCCGCGGTGTTGGTCAGAATCCCGCAAAGGTACTGGGAAAGGATGAGAATATAGATAATGAGCTCCTGTATGTGCTTACCGCGCGGTATTATCCCTTTGGATGGTATAATTCATATAATTTAGCAACGGGTTGGGATGAGACTGACGTGAAATACGAAGAAAATTTAAAGGCCGTAATAGGCGCATCATTCGTCTATAATGCAAAGGATAGAGACAAAAAGCTGGCGGATACCGATTCTGCAATCGGCAACGTTGACCTGGGTGTGAGATACAGAGGGTTTACATGGGATAGTGAATATTACATAAGGGAAAACGATCCTGAAGATAATGGCGATTCAATAACTTCTGACGGTTTCTATACCCAGGCAGGGTATTTTGTACTGCCCAACAAACTGGAGCTTGCAGCCCGTTACTCCATGCTTGATCCTAATGAGGATGTGCGGGATGACGTTCAGACGGAGTATACGGTTGGCATTAATTATTACATGCGTGGGCATCGCCAACAGATACAGGCTGACGTGGGTCACTTCGTAACGGAGACCACTGAGTCAGATAAAAACGAAAACAGGATCAGATTACAATATCAAATGATATTTTAGAGGAGGACACAATGCGTTTGAAAATACCTAACAGACGGGGTGCGCGTTTTATATCGGTAGCATGTGCAACCTGGTTACTATTTTTATTCATAGCTTTTCACCATACTGTCCGCGCGGATGAAAAAATCCTTATTGCGGCAGCCGCCAACCTGAACCCTGCAATGGATGATATCTGCAAAGGCTTTGAGAAGAGATACCCCACCATCGATGTGGAGGTGTCGTACGGTTCTTCCGGCAATTTCTTTGCCCAGATTAAACAGGGGGCGCCTTTCGATATATTTTTCTCGGCCGATACAACCTATCCAGCGCGTCTGGAAGAGGAAGGTCTGGCGGTAAAAGGAGAGAGTAAAATTTATGCCTTTGGAAGTATTGTGCTCTGGATACCGAAGAAATCTGCACTAAATCCCCGAAAGGGATTGCATCTCGTTTTAGATCCAAAAGTAAAAAAGCTGGCCATTGCAAACCAAAGACTCGCGCCGTATGGTATGGCGGCAGAGGAGGCGTTCCGACACTATGGCCTATGGGACAAGGTTCAGGAAAAACTGGTCTTCGGGGAAAATATCTCGCAAACGGCGCAATTCGTCCAGTCTGGCGCAGCCGACGTGGGAATTATCGCCCTGTCTCAGGCAATTTCACCAAAAATGGAAAATGATGGAGATTATTGGGTCATCCCCGCCGAATCGTACAACAAACTTGGACAAGCCTATGCTATCTTGCAAAAAGGCAAGGATAAGCCGGGTGTCAGGAAATTTCTGCAATTTGTGCAAGGGAAAAAAGGGGAAAAAGTATTTTTCAAATACGGTTATTCACTTCCGAAATAAATTTTTATAATTTATTGTAGAAATATTGTTAATTTATTTATGGATGGGGAACGGTTTTCCCCTGAGGAACCAGGTATCCTAATTTTATCATGGAGATTGGTGATCTGGAACCGTCTTCGCAGGGAAAGGAGAAAGGTATGAAGATCAGCGCTCGTAATATTTTAAAGGGCAAGGTCAAAGAGGTGAAGCATGGTATGGTGGACACGGAAGTAGATATAGAATTGCCGGGAGGGGGTGAAATTGTATCGGTAATTACCAAACACTCCGCGGAAACGCTGAAACTAGCCAAAGGCAAAGAGGTTTATGCGGTTATCAAGGCTTCCAACGTGATGATTATGGTAGACTAACCAGGAAAAGGCGGATACCATGCGGATGGTAAATAACAATTCAAATACCGCCGCTGTACCCTGTATGGCGGCGGTATTTGGTAACAGTTCAGCTTCCTTCCTAACACTCTCCCAACTTCCTCTGAAATTCCTCCTTCAAGAGGTGGAGAAAGCATTTCCTCCCTAAATGTTAAGGTTAGGTTGGAGGCTGAACAGTCAGTAACCACCCGCATAGCGGGTGGTTTAGCTCAGGAATTACCGTTCTTAAAATTTCCAGAAAAATAACGTAAAAATCTTTTATAATGATGGGAAGAATGTCAATTCTAATATACATCCAAAACAATATAAAAAATGTTTGGGCTTTCTGTTGGGGTTGTTTGATTGGTATTCTTGGAGGACTTATCGGTCTTGGCGGCGCTGAGTTTCGACTGCCAGTATTGGTTGGTATCTTCAAATACCGTATTTTGACAGCTATCATAATTAATCTTATTGTCAGTTTTGTTACGGTTGTGTTCTCTTTTCTATTTCGTACTAAACACATCGACCTTTCTTGTGTCGTTACAAACACGCCCATTATTCTTAATATTCTATTTGGCACATTAATTGGTTCATATATTGGTGTTAACCTTGCAACCAAAATCAACGAACAGGCACTCTATCGAATTGTAACCGTATTTCTCGTTGGGCTGAGTGCTGTACTTATTGGTCACGACCTCATTATGTACAATCAAGGCATTCAAATGATGGCGCCACTCAGAATCTTTTTGGGATTTATCGCAGGAATAGGTATCGGTGTATTTAGCAGTATGCTTGGTGTGGCAGGTGGGGAGTTAATCATCCCCACCATCATCTTATTGTTTTCGGTCGATATCAAAATTGCCGGAAGTCTTAGCCTTGCCATTAGTATCCCAACCATAGCGATGGGACTTGTGAAGTATAAAGATCGACAACTTTTTCATGAGATACGCCCTCAATTTACTTTTATCATCTTTTTATCCTTGGGTTCAATTGCTGGGGCATTGATAGGCAGTTATCTTTTGAGTTTTGTCTCCGTACCTGTTTTGCATGTAATTCTTGGAGCAATTCTACTGATTTCGGCAATTAAAATGGCTATAAGAAAAAAATGAAGATTTTGAAAGTGCATGGCAGAGTAAATTATGTTAACTACTTGCATGCTAATCGTTATTATGTAAAATATCTGTATGTACAGACGCATAGAGGTTAAATACTTTTAAACTACAGGATTATTTGTCATGAATTTTACGGCTCCTTTCCTCTTAACCTTAAAGCTTTCTACCATTACAACATCTCTATTATTTATCATAGGTATCCCTTTTGCCTACTGGCTCGCCTTCTCAAAGCTACGATTAAAGTTTATTGTGGAATCCATAGTAGCTCTCCCTCTCGTCCTCCCACCTACAGTTTTAGGCTTTTACCTCCTCATGGCCATTGGGGGAAACAGTTTTGTTGGGCGCTGGTACGAAGGTATTTTTAACAAGACACTTGCCTTCTCCTTTCAAGGACTTGTTGTGGGTTCATTCATCTATAACCTGCCCTTTGCTATACGACCCTTTCAGTCTGCTTTTACCGGTGTAGATAAAAAATTGCTCGAAGCTTCATGGAGCCTGGGCAGATCCAAATTATATACCTTCCTTTTCATTATTTTCCCTCTCTCCCGGCAAGGGATTATTACTGGTTGCGTGCTTACCTTTGCACACACCGTTGGTGAATTTGGGGTTATCCTTATGATTGGAGGAAATATCCCGGGAATTACCAGGGTTGCATCGGTGGCAATCTACGACGAGGTGCAGGCGCTGAATTACGGGACTGCGAACATCCATGCGGCCATTCTGCTGGCATTTTCATTTATAATCCTTGCCATAGTTTATTTTATAAATAGACGTTTTTTTACGCGCTTATTCTAATGATCTTGCTCTTGGCAAAAGTAAACTGAGGGGAATTACATGATCTGTTTTACCGTCAACGGTAATAACCTGTACGCCTATAATGGGGAGGTCTTTTTTTGCTGAAAATTTGTGTAGAAAAAACATGGAAAGAATTCAGGTTAGATATAAGTTTTGAAGTCCCTTATAAAAAAACAACGGCCTTGTTTGGTCTCTCAGGATCAGGCAAGACAACTGCCTTGCGTATTATTTCTGGTCTGGAAACGGCCGATGACGGCATAATTACGTACGGGGAAGAAATATGGTTCCATAAAAAGGAAAGGATTAACATATCTCCTCAGTGGCGTTCTACAGGGTTTTTATTTCAGGATTATGCCTTATTTCCACACCTCTCCGTGGAAAAGAACGTTACGTATGGAATAAAAGGAAGAGAAAAATTAGAAGAGGTAAAAGAACTCATATCCCTTGTAGGTTTGTCCGGCTATGAACATTGCTATCCTGAACAGTTATCCGGAGGGCAAAAACAGAGAGTTGCCCTGATAAGAGCCATAGCAAGGAGACCAGAAATTCTTCTCCTGGATGAACCCCTTTCGGCTTTAGATATGGAGACACGGTTGCGATTGCAGGAAGATTTAAGGCGGATCGTTCAACGGTTTCATACAACGACTTTGTTTGTGACTCACGATGTATCCGAGGTGTACAAAATGGCCGATCATGTAATCGTGCTGGAGTCAGGAAGGGTAATAAGGCAGGGGACACCGGAAGAGGTATTCATGGGAAAAAGGTTAAGCACCCGTATCCAGATCGTTGGGAAGGTGGTTAGTATTGAATCTGATTCTATTATAGCTGCTGTTACCGTCATGCATGACGACCAGTACTTTAAAACCCTGATCGATACAGAAGAGGTAGGCAGGCTGAATTTAAAGGTGGGAGATGATGTTGTTATCGGCGCTAAATCCTCCGACGTAATCCTGTTTAAAGCCTTAACACAATCTTAACACAATCTTAATATTTCCTTAATAATTATGAGATAAAAGGTTTGTTCAAGATGATTTTCTGAATATTCCCCTTAAATCTTTCCGCAATTATCTCCCGTAGTTATTTTAGGAAGCGTTCGAGATGAAGGTTGAACACGATATAAAAGAGCAACAAAAAACAAAGGTAAAATTAGAAGGTCTGACCTTTTATTATGGGAAATACAAGGCCATAAACAACGTTTCCATGGAGTTCTTTGAGTGTAAGGTTACGGCTATTATAGGACCTTCAGGATGTGGAAAATCAACCTTGATTAAGTCGATTAATCGCATCTCCGAGATTACGAATAAGGTGCAGGTCGAGGGAAAGGTACTATTGGATAACAAAAACGTATACGATCGTGACATCGACCTTGTCGATTTGAGACGACGCGTAGGCATGGTATTTCAGAGACCCAATCCCTTTCCCAAATCTATTTACGATAATGTGGCCTTCGGCCCGAGGTTATCCGGAGTGAATAATAAGAAACGATTGGATGAGGTAGTGGAATATAGTTTGTCCAAGTCAGCCCTCTGGAATGAGGTCAAGGATCGGTTGAATCAGAGCGCTATTGGACTTTCCGGCGGGCAGCAGCAACGGTTATGCATAGCGCGCGCACTGGCGGTTGACCCTGAAGTATTGCTCATGGATGAACCCTGTTCTGCGCTCGACCCAACGGCAACGGCGAGGATTGAAGAGTTAATTGAGGATTTAAAAAAATATTATACGATAGCGATTGTCACTCATAATATGCAGCAGGCAGCACGTATTTCTGATTATACAGGATTTTTATTGAATGGGCAGTTGATAGAGTATAATATAACTACAGAGATATTTACAAACCCTGATAATAAAGTTACGGAAGATTACATCACGGGGCGATTTGGCTAATTATAGGGCAATTTTTATAACCATTCAGCCACTAATTAACGGATTAAGCAGGGATAGAGAAAGGTTACTTCGTAAAAATTTGCGTTCATTCGTGGCCAAATAATAAAATTTTATGGAAAGACATTTTGATCAACAATTAGGGGCGCTCAGAAAAAATCTCATCCAGATGGCTTCTGTGGTAGAGACGGCAATTGCCAATGCCGTGAAATCACTGATCGAAAGGAATAGCGAACTGGCGCGGCTCGTAGTACAGAATGATGAACAGGTGGATGCTCTGGAATTGGAAATTGACAAACAATGCGTGGATTTGCTGGCGTTACGACAGCCATTGGCTATTGACCTTCGGTTTATTACATCGTCAATCAAGATCACAAACAACCTGGAGCGTATGGGCGACCTTGCCGTCAATATTGCTGAACGGGTAATTCCCCTCTGCCAGGAGCCGCAATTGAAACCACTCATTGATATTCCAAGGATGGCAACGATTACCCAGACTATGGTCAAGGACAGTATTGACGCCTTTGTAAACCGGGACACAGAACTGGCACGTTCTGTATATGAACGGGACTCCACCGTAGACGCCTTGAATGACCAGATATTCCGGGAACTATTGACCTATATGATGCAGGATCCGGCAAACATAACACGGGCAGTCCACCTGATCCTGATTTCCCGTCATCTGGAAAGGATCGCCGACCACTCCACCAATATTGCCGAAGAAGTCGTATATATTGTAAAGGCAAAGGTCGTCAAACACCGCAGCTATAATCTGGAAGAGCCTTAGGGTGCCTATAAAACATAAAAACGCCACATATTTACCGGCAACACATTCACCTGTGGCAAGATTAAATCCCAAACTTCTGTATATACTGCTCTCGCTTATACCGCTCTGTGTTTTCCTAAACTCACTCCCAAGCGGGTTTGTTTATGATGACATCGGGGTAATCGAAGATAATTATTTTATACGCTCCCTGCAAAATATCCCAAAAATCCTTAGCAAGGATTATTTTCACCTTGCTAATGAATTAAGCTACCGCCCGGTCGTTACCCTCACTTACTTTCTGGATTACGCTATCTGGCGCCTCAATCCTTCCGGATACCATCTGACCAATGTCATCCTCCATACAATAAATTGCTTTCTTTTATATGCCGTAGTTTTGCGGCTTGTAAGGATGCGCCCTGTTGCATTGCTCTCGGCAGTTTTATTTTCCATGCATCCCTGTGTGACAGAGGCTGTCAATGCCATCAGCTATAGGGAAGACATACTTGCCGCCCTGTTTATTTTTCTTTCGTGTCTTTGCCTGATTTTGTCACGCAAAAAGGTTTATTATGCGTTGTCACTACTATCCTATCTGTTGAGCCTGTTTTCCAAAGAGACGGCTATTGTGATGCCATTGTTCATCCTTTTGTGGTGGATATTGTTTATGAGGAAACATCATCCCTCGTTTCATCCTGTTCGAGAAGGTACGGGAAGTTTCTCTTCTGCTTCGCAGTTAAATGGCAGCGGATCTTTTAGTCCTGCAAAATCAAGGTGGGTGAGAGATTTCACAAACTACTTTCTTGGATACATTCTGATAAGTCTTTTCTATTTAATAATACGCTTTATTATCCTGAAAAACCCATTGGAAGCATCCGTTGGTTACCTACAAGGGAGTATCACGATAAATTTCATGACGATGGCCAAAATACTGGCCTCGTATGTGAAACTCATGTTTCTGCCGTTCCACCTGAGCGCCGACTATACGATTGCACCTGTCCTATTAATCTTTGATGCCTCCTTTATTACAAGTCTTACCCTGCTTGCTGCCGTGGGTTTTATTATTTTTAAAATGATAACTACAACCGTATCCTTGCATGTTTTGAGCAGGGATCAAATATATGGCGTGTTTATGCTTTGTTTTTTTGCCGCGCTGCTTCCGGTCTTAAATATCATACCGATTGGACACATCATGGCAGATCGGTATCTGTATCTCCCGGTTGCCGGATTTTGCACTGCTATCAGCGGGCTTTTATTACGCGGTGCAATCACTCAATTCCCTGTAAATAAACGGGAAATATCCCCTGTTTATAATCACAATATACCGGGCAATTACGCTTTTGTTATTCCGCTCATAGCGGTGATATGTATTTTCTTTACTGCGAGGACTGTTTTAAGGAATAAGGACTGGCGGGATGAATATGCCTTCTGGACAAAAATTCTCAGTGAACAACCACAGAATTACGATGCACACAATAATCTGGGAAGTTATTTTTATAAGGAGGGAGAACTGGATCGGGCGATCAGTGAGCTTGAAGAAGCAGTCAGACTAAAGAAGAATTATCCTGAAGGGCACAATAGCCTGGGAACGATGTATATAGACAAGGGGTTTATTGACAAGGCCATTGCAGAATACGTTGAGGCAGTAAAATATAAACCCATATTTCCCCAAGTATACTATAACCTGGGGAATGCCTGTATTAAGAAGGGCATGGTGGATGATGCCATTAAGTTTTTTGGCAAAGCAATCAGCCAGGGTATGTATAATCCCCAAATTTTTAATAACCTCGGCAGCGCGTATATGAAAAAGGGCATGGTGGACGAGGCCGTTGCTCAGTATCAGAGGGCATTATCGGTCTACAGGGACTTTGCGGAGGTGCATAGTAACTTGGGTTACGTGTACACAGAAAAAGGCGATCTGGACAGGGCGGTATCTGAGCTGAAAGAGGCGTTGCGGTTGCAGCCCGGCCATGCCAATGCCCACAACAATCTGGGGGCAGTTTATTGCCAGCAGGGGTTATGGGATATGGCGCTTGATGAATTCACAAAGGCCGTCAGATTTGATCCGAAAAATGCCAGCGCCCATAAAAATATCGGCATGATTTATTTTACAAAAGGGGATAAACAGAGGGCAAAAGAACACCTCCTCCAGATGCTGAGATATGATCCGAATTACTTGAAAGAACCCGGTATCTATACAATCGTTTCACAACTGGGGTTAATAAAGGAATAAATTAGGCTGCCATAGGCAGCAACTCTTAAGCTCCCCTCTAAAAAGAGGGGCTGGGGGGGTGTTGCGGAAAACTTACACACCCCTTTATCCCCTCTTTTTAGAGGGGAATCCAAAAGATTGAAATTCCTGAACATCAAAAGCAATTCATTTGTAATTTGGTTTTTGGAATTTGAAATTTTTCATCCTTACCCTATGATTGCGTTTCCGCTATCAAGACTCATTGCCCCGCACGGCATCTCTTCGGTAGTGCAATACATTACCCAATTGCCTTTATTATCAATCCCGATCCAGCCATATTGACACTGAAGTTTGTTTGCTTCTTCACACATCATATTTGATGCTTCAATAATAGAGCGTCCGTCTCTGATCCTAGTTTCAATTTTAACGGCGACACCATCGTTCACAATCTGTTCTCCCACCCCCGTACAGCTTATTGCCGCAAATTTTGTAGCATAGTTTCCCGCAACCGTGGCTGAATCAGATACCCTTTCAGGGATGTTTCCGGTCATACCGCCTGTGGAGGTTGCAGCGGCCAGGTGTCCCTGCCGATCTAATGCAATAGCGCCAACCGTGCCGTGGTTATCAGGGGGCTTCCTTTGCTTTTCTAAAGAGGACATCCATTGGGCTATTCGCTCTGGCGTTGCCGGATTTTCAGGAGGAATCCCCAATTCACGGGCGAGCAGTTGCGCGCCTAACGGTCCGACTACCGTTTGGTCTCTATCCTGCAAGGCATACGCCAGTTTTGAAGGATGAATAATATGAGTTGCAAGCATGACCCCCGAAAACTTCTGTTTGCTTCCATCCATTAAAGAGGCGGACAGGCGTACCATCCCGTCACTCTGAATCACAGCACCAAGACCGGCGTTAAAGTGGGGACAGGCTTCAAGGAGTTCGACCGCACGGCACACCGTTTTTAAAGCCGATTCTCCATCACGAAGCAGCGGCCACACCTGAGCGACGCTCTCGGCAATCTTACTTCTTCTCAGTTCAAGCAATTCCCAACTGTCTTTATACGAACCAGCGCCACCGTGAATTAAAAGGATTGGGGGTTTGGCATGAGAACCGTATTTCTTATGCATAACAGAGTTTAAAACTTTATTTCTGTGCTCTACAAGGAGCGAAGCATTAATAAAAAACTTCCCTTTACCTTAAAATAGTTAATCCAAGGAATTGATAATTCTCATCGAAATCGAAAATGATGGGAAAGTTTTTCAGATGTTGTTTTTTAATTTCCCATGTGAAACCACCGTATTTCTCTTTTCCAAGCTTCTTTTTACTCGTATTCATCTTTATATGTATAAGATGCTGGTCTATATGACACTCAATACCGCTTTCTTTTAAACTTACAATCCTCTCAGCAGCAATATTGATTTCCCTGCTGAAAAGACTTGATTTATAAGAATTATGAACATCCACATTTACTAAGGCCCCGTAAAAATCAATGGTGTCATTAACAATTTTTGCATCTTTTTTATTTTTAAAAGTCTTTCTCGAAGCAGGTTTTAACCTCGTGCCCAACTTCTTAATGCCCTCTTTAGGAAGCAGATAATAAGATTCATCAACACCTTTGAGCTTACCACATATCTTGCATACCACCTTTTTATCCCTTGTCTTTTTATATCCTTCAGGATGTCTGCAATGCAAACCTAAAAACTCCCAGGCCATGCCGAGTTGTTGATAGATATTACAATAAATCTGAAACTCCTTTTTATTAATGCTTTTACCGTTAAGGAAATTATTGGTGACAAAATCCATGCTTCTAAAAAGACTTTTAAATTCTTTCTTCATTTGATTCTGGTTCATGCGCTATATTTCACTCTTGCGGGTTCACGTTTGTAACGTGAATCCGAATTTTCGTACGCATCCATAGGCGGATTAGCACAAACAATCTTTGAGACATTTTGTTCAGTATCAAATTAAGGGTTCAGATTGCAAATCTGAACCCGCAAAGCGACGGACCCGGTTACCATGTATTGAATCCCTGAATCATCAAGTGTCTGAATGACTTTTTTTTAGTAGTTCCTGTTGTGACATTTATTCAGGCGCTCCAGATATATTTTTTTTATTTCACCATCCGGTAGATCAGGAAATCTCTTGCGTAATCCATGAAGAAAGAGGTCGTTGGAAAACTGGAACAATTCGAATGCCTTAAGCAGTCTTTGCCCAGGCGACATACGCCGAAGCGCTTGAATGTGCAACTTGTGATTTGTAGCTTAGTGCCGTAGATTTAACTAAATATTAATAGATTTTAACTAATTTCTAATTTGCTTATATTTTTTATTCTCACGTGTTTATAATCTTTTTTAACTAATTTACTCTTTAACTAATTAATTTTTTAACTAATTTCATTCTTTTAAAACCCAATATCCGGATCTCTTTGGCCCTGCATGAATCACCTTTTCACCCCTTTTTAATTCTTGCAATAAATTATTTAAATCTGGTTGCTTTAAGTCAGGAAATGCATCAAGGAAGTCCTTCATAACCCCCTTTCTGTTTTTCCTTAAATGATTTAAAATTAATTCTTTTTTTTGATCGCGTGATAGACCAGTAAGTCTGGTATGTATCCCGACTTTTCCTTCATGAACATAATATTCATGAGAAAGAATATATTTCGTCCCTTTTGTCTTACCAACTTTTTCAATAATCCCAAGATCCAAAAATTTATTTATATATTTTAATTTGGGAACAATTAACTGTTTACGAATTTTTTCCAATTCATATATTTCTTCAAAAGAGAGTATAATCTGTTTGCTACGGGCGACCCTTTCAAGGAAAAAAATAAAATCCTTATCTTTAACTTGTGCAGGGATTTTGAGCCGAACTGAATAAGCATCACTTTCGGATAAATCTGGCATTCCTTTCCCTTCTTTGATGGTACTTCCAAAAATATCATCCATGCCCTGACCTGAACGCTCTATCAACCCTGCTTTTTCAAATGTTTCTGCAATACTCCTGTTTCTCCAGTATGTTTTATAGAGAATATTTTCAAGGGTAATACCCGGAGGGAATCCACCTGGACTTTCAATAATAAATTCTTCTGGAGATGCCTTTATAAAAATTGACTGGTTATTAATAGTATAATCCCGGTGGGCTACTGCGTTTAGTAATGCTTCACGAATAGGCTTTTCACTAAAGGCATATACCTCACGTTGGAAAAGGCCATCTTGAAATGGAATACGGAGGTTTCTGGCATTAATCGCTTCCCACACTTCATCGTAAATTTTAAAAAATGGTTCACGCCAATTTATACGAAAATCATGAGATACCTTTTTTGCATCATGTCGCCACTCGAAGATAATTTCACTACAGGGGATCAATTCATCAATCTTTTCTTTTTTTCCCAACAATATCAAACAAGCATAATTAAGCCCTTTATCTGATAGTAATCCTATAGCACGTAACATTTTTTCATTTGAAAATGCAAGATAATCTTCTCTTTTTGCCTTCTGTGCCCACCGCTTTTTGAAATTCACTGTTGCCTTTTCGTCTAAATCTATTAATGTCAATCCGTCTACAATCTTATTAGAAAAATCTGGATTGGTTTCACTAAAGATCGATTTGAGAGTTATCTCGTCCATCTCTGTGAGAGACTCTCCTGCTCGCATGGGATACGTGTAGGCTCCTGTCGATTTTATTGGTCTTCCTTGAGGTCGTGAAGGAATGTGGAAAATCAAAACACGCCCTTCCGGATGCTGTAACTCTTCAACGTCAACTTTGATTTTAATTTTAGTAAATAATTCATGAGACAACCTATTATGAGTACTCTGAAATGCTTTTGTTCCTACCACTTTTCTTTTGGAATCAACTCCAAGAATCAATTTACCACCACCCTCGTTGGAAATTGCCGCACAATAGTCAGTTAAATCTTTATCAACATTAAAACTGTTTTTTGCAGTCTTGAATTCCAGAGTACGTCCTTCACGCTGCTGTAACCAGTTGTTAAATTCTTTAATAGTGGTCGTATCCAATTTAGACATTTACCTCTATTGCTTTCGTCACGCTATTTCTGAAAAATATAATTTATTTCTATTTTATCTTTAGTTTCAATAATTGAAATTGGGTTAAGAAACAAAACCCAACAGTTTTACGAACGATACGAATGATTAATGTTGGGTTTTGCTTAAGTTCTGCTCAACCTTATATAGATATTGCGGGTTCACGTTTGTAACGTGAATTCGTATTTTTATACTCGTATACGCAGGTTACCGCAAACAATCTTTGAAATGTTTTATGCGAATCAAATTAAGGGTTTCAATTACAAAGCTGAATACACTATGAGGAATTTAACATTGCTCTGCTTCTTGAAAGCTTATGTGTCAATTTTAAATAAGTTTATTCATTATCGGTTTGACTACTAAATATGGCTTCTTCAGGATTCTTTATTGCGGACAGAATGTTCTCTGCCACTTTCTCTATGAGTTTACTACCCCAGAAAGGATCATTTACATCATAATAGATAACTCGAATGTGTTGGAGGTCAAAGGGGACATCATTCTCATTCGCAGACACCAAAACTACGGGTTTCTTCAAGGCATGTGCCAACCCTAGTTCGTAGAAGACATTTGGATTTCTTGTTGTAAGTTCAGCAACCAAAACTTTAGCAGAATTGATTCCAGACCAAACCTGATCCATTATTTTCCCGGTACCAAAAATTTCGTTATCCGCTCTTACAGGCTTTAAACCGGCCTTTTCAATGGCAGGTTCGTAAACTTTCTTATAATAGTCACCAAGAGGTGCTGCAAATGGCATAACAACAAAGCAGGTATCATTTGCGCTAATCGTGACAGATTTTCCAAGCTTTTTAAGAGTTTCAGAACTATCGCTTTTGTTCAGGTTTTCAGTGGAAATGTCAATCACTCGATGCTTCCCATTGTGTTCAACTAACAAATGCGCCTTTTTAAGCGTATCAAAAAACACTTCCTTAAATTCAGAAAGCTTAGGCTGTTGAATTCCAAATTTATCTACAAGTGTGTTTTCAAGAAATTTAGTATCCGGAAGATTCTCTCCTCTATAATGACTATAAACATTAGAAATAACTGGTGCCTTTAGAACTGCCTCACGAAGACCACTCAGTTCGTCACTTGAATCTTGCGGACGAAGAATCCTTTTCGCAATTTCACTAACCACAACATGATCTTTTTGTGGTCTTTCGAGCAACCCAAATCTTATTGCCGCGTTTAGTTCAACAAGATAAGGTCCTTTATTATACTTGATTCCAACAAATCCTGCTGATTCTTTATCAGTGCATTCTTTACCTGCATTTTGATCCAATATTGCTCTTGGAATTCTGAGTGCTTTTTCAAGAGAATAATGTGGATATTTTGGCTGAGAAGGTTTTCTCTTAGATTCATTTTCAGGTTTCTGTTTTGCCATAATGAATTACTCCTTTCATCCTTTAAAGTTAATGAAAATATTAATTACATAGGCTAAATTGAAGGAACGAAACCCAACATTTCTTCGAGCTATAAATGATTAGGATAGGGCATTGCACACGTGCTACGCAATCTTATAGGACTAAACCTTTGTTTCTTCTCTATCAAACTTAATAGCAGGAACAGTGATTTTTGGTGCTTTTGCAATGATCTCAGAATTTTCTAATAATTTTGCAATCCACTGTCCTACATTTGCTTTTACCACCTTTTCTTTTCTGAAAATTGCGTTATTGCCTACAAATATCTTCATCTGATGTTTTTCAATCGATGGGTGTTAGTTCTTCTTCAGCCAGCGATGCTGCATAATCAAGACAGGCAAGTATGTCTTCGCGGCTTATCGAAGGGTACTCTTCAAGAAGCTCCTCAATTGTGTCGCCATTGGCAAGCATACGTATTATCTGGTGAACAGGAATTCTTGTGCCTTTGATGCATGCCTGCCCATGACATACCTTTGTATCAATTGAAATCCATTTATCCATAATTAAACTCCTTAATGCTCATATTTGGATCAATCAGAGATTTATCATTCACCGGTGTCTACCTTCTTACAGTTTTCCTCTATAGAAGTATTTGCCATAATTGCCTTCTTCCCATTTAGTGGGTTATTTTACCATGTCGCGATATTACATAATATTTAAAAATCTCTGAAAAGTATTTGTAAAACTTTTTACTCGTAATTCCCAAAAAAGGTTATCGTAATTTGCCGGATATTTATTGGGAGGTTTTCTAACTTCTCTGACCAATTACCCGATTTGCTGTCACCGAAGGCAAATCCATCGAGGTCTTGAGTATAAACGAGGGTGTCAGAATAATCGTAACCACGGATTTCGATGCGGAATACCAGCAGGGCAAAGGTAATTTCTCCTTTGGCAACCTTCCTCCATACTTTCAGGGAAAGGGTGCCTGAGTCACCGCTCGTTTTAAATGTAACGGATGCCTTTGCCGTGCCGTTTCCAAAGTACCTGTCAAAAAGCCTTGCAGAAAAGCCGGAAGGGTTTGTCTCCGATGTTCCCCCATGGCTGACCGAGTACTCCTCAAGGGTGGTTTCCTGGCAGAAGAGCGGTTGCTGCGTCAAGATTTCAAATACCACTATTACGAGAAGAGAAATGAACAGAAATACTGTCCGTTGCATTTTATCATTTCCCCCATTCCTTCCTCTTCCATCCCAGGAACATATCCGTGTATTCGCCGTGTTTCCAAAAGGGGTAGGCGGTGTGCTTGATGCCTAATTTTTCTTCGATCTCGGCAAAACGTTTGAGTTTGCTTGCCTCGTCCTTGATCTGAATGAGCCATCTGTCCTGCGCCCATTCCCAGTACCCGTAAATCGGGCTGTAATAGGCGTTGTGTGACTTTGCCTTGAAAATAGCGCCGATGATGTCGACCAGCATTTCATAAGTCAACCGTTCGATATTTGAGACGTTATATTTTCTCATTTCTCCCTTTCCCGGCATAAGGCTGAAGACGTTATGACCTCTGGAATCAGGGGCAAGGTCAATGGGCATGGGATCAATCAGGTTGTCGTTATATAAGGCCGTAACAATGAGCATCGCCTCGCGATATTTCGTAAAACTCAGTTTGACCGCCTCGTCCATGGCCACCAAGTGGTCTCTGGCAAACCGCGGCGAATGACAGCCTTTACAGGTGTTAATCCATGCTTCACGCGTCGCCTTGTACCGATAAGCCCCCCGATCTACAAGGGAAGTGCCCATGTATGTATAAACGGTAGATGATTTGGCGACGTTATGTTCTCCCTCTTGCATGTGACAGTAAGCGCAGGTTGGAACGACATAGTTTTTGGCGTTAAGCGGCTTTGTCCAGTCCCAGTTCGGCCCTTCCCCCTGGTACACCATGCCGTGATACGACTGCATGTACATCTCAAACTCATATTGCTCAGGACCGGAATGGCACACACCGCAACTGGTAGGTTTTCTTGCCTCGGCAACAGAAAACCGGTGACGTGTATGACAGCCATCACACCGGTTTTCTGCGATGGCATGACAGGCTAAACAGGCGGCTGTCTCCTCCGCAGGTTTTTCCATCTGGCATCCCTGATCTATCAACTCAAGATGGTAGGCATGGGCGTGTGAACCTCGTTCTCCATCTGTGTGACCTTTCACTTGCTTTTCATGGCATTCACCACATTGTGTGAAAGATGGCATTATGAGTTTTTCGTGATTCTTGCCGTGACACCGGTCGCAACCGACTACCTCTTTCCCTTCGGATGGCGTTCCGTGCTTGCTCTGCCTCCATTGCGTCACAATACCGGGGTTTTCCGCCGTATGACAGGTAACACACTGCTCATTGGTAAATTCACCGATTACGGTACTGCCAGGGTGAAAATTTTCAGGATTAAAATAATACGCAGGGTCATACCATCTGATCACGGGCAAAAACCGGTAGAGTTGCCCTAGCTTCCCCTTACCAAGAAAGAGTTCTTTTGGGCCGGTATAATAGCCTGCAAGCCCGCCTGCATTGTAAACATCTCCAGAGTCATCAGGTCCAACCTTTTCTCCCAGAAGTTCGGCCATTTCGTGACGGAATCTCATGTTGCCCGGTATCCCATGCGGTGTTGCAGTCGTTTTGGCAAATGGTGTTTCAGCGGATTGAGGTAGTTGTTCAGCACTACTTGCACCGTATGAGGATTTGATAACCTCCCCTCTTTCCCCTCCTTCGTAAGGAGGGGAGTAGGGGTGGTTTCCCACTTGTTGTCGAATATATTCTATTTGGGAACTTGCGTTACTCGAATCTTGTGCAAAGGAGTGGATTGAAACAAACGAAATGAAAAATAACGGGATGATGAAGAATTGCTTTGCATTAAAATAGAGTTTGTTCATTGTCGTATGCTCCTGAAACAATATTTTGATGCTATAAATAGGTACTCTTGCTATGAAGTCTCAAAGACACAAAGATTGAAAATAGTTTATTTAAGTAACAGTTCAACTCACCGCAGAGACTGCCGAGATCGCCTAGGGCAGCATAGCCGCAACCAAAGTAGTGCAGACTTCGTCGTGAGCTCAGTCGAACGATAAGGCAAGTGGCGGGTGCGGGTGACAGGTGGCGTTTTTTCCCGTCACTCGCCATTCGACACACGTCACTTCCCCGTTTACACAAGATGCTTGCCTCGTGTCTTCGTGACTTTGTGGCGTGACGTTCTATTCAATGTTCGGATTCGACGGCAATCCGATATTGGTCAGGGCTTAACAGGCTGCTGAGTTCGTTTGGGTTGGATATTTCAATGTGTAGAAACCATCCCTCGCCGTATGGGTCTTCATTCACCAGTTGCGGCTTTTCCTGGATTTTCTGATTGATCTTGAGGACTTTGCCTGATATTGGGGCATAGATGTCGTAAGCCGCCTTTACTGATTCAACAACCGCGCAGGGTGTGCCAATTTTCAGCTCTTTGCCTACCGCCGGTAATTCAACAAACACGATGTCTTTCAGTTGTTGTTGTGCGAAGTCGGTAATGCCCATGATTGCGTCTTTGGAATTCACCTTCTTAACCCATTCATGTGTCTTTGTATAAAGCAATTCATTCGGTATGTTCATTTGAGTTCCCTTTTGTAAAATGGGGTCTTTACGATCCGTGCTTTATAGGTATTATCCCGAATCTGAATTTGAAACTCCTCTCCTACTTTGGCATACCTGGATTGTATGAGGCTCAGGCCAATGTTTTTATTTGTGGAAGGACTAAAAGAACCACTGGTAACCTTGCCAATCGTCTCGTTTCCTTTAAACACAGGATAGCCGTGGCGGGGAATGCCCCGGTCTATCATCTCAAATCCGACCAGCTTTCTGTCAATGCCTTTTGTCTTTTGGTTTAACAAGGATTCTCTGCCAATAAAATTGCCTTTATTAAATTTTACCGTCCAACCGATGGTAGTTTCGAGGGGAGTTATTGTTTCATCCATATCATTCCCATACAACAAAAGACACGCCTCTAATCTCAGTGTATCTCTGGCTCCGAGACCAACGGGTTTCAAACCATGCTGTGCGTTCTTCTCAATGAGTAGATCCCACAGTTTTACGACCCGTTCCGAATCTACAAATATCTCAAAACCATCTTCACCCGTGTATCCTGTCCGGGAAATCGTTATCCGTGTTCCGTCCCATACATAATCATCGAAGGAAAATCTTTTTATATAATCAAAATCGGCCTTTAAGGCAACTTCAAGCATATTTCTGGATTGAGGGCCTTGCAATGCGATGAGAGATACCCTGCCGGTCAAATCCCTTATTTCTAATGGCTGATAGTTTGCCGCCTGCTTTTGCAGCCACGCAAGGTCTTTTTCGGCATTGGAACAGTTTCCCACCAGCATGAAATGTTTTTCATGCCATTTATAGACGAGGATATCGTCGAGAATTCCGCCCAGTTCATTGCAGATGGGGGTATAGAGCACTTGTTTATCAGCAAGTTGATTTGCATCGTTTGTGATAATGTGTTGAAGGAATGGGAATGCACTGTCTCCTGAAACTTCGAATCTCCCCATATGAGAGATATCAAAAAGGCCGGCATTTTTCCTGACACAGTGGTGTTCGTTAATGATACCGTCGTACTGGAGGGGCATTTCATAGCCATGAAAAGACACCATCTTGGCGTTGCAGGTAAGATGTGTATCATAGAGTTGTGTTTTTTTCATGGTTCATACGCGCTATTTATTCATCGTCGTACTTGTAACCGCAGGTTGGCTTCAGATGATAAAAATAATCATTTTCATTATAGGGGTAGAGCGAACACATGGTTGGTTTTTGGTCGTACACCTTACACAGGGAGAGGCCGTTTTTATCGTAGGTAAGATGCTGGCATTTGAGCGATGCATGACAACACCGCCCGCACCGCAGGCAATCTCCTTTTCGATTTTTTATAGAATCGTGAATTTCCCGTTTATTGAAGACATAGTAAGTCCTTCTCCATGCCTGAAACAAAAGCGCAGAACAGAAAATATCTATCCTCTGTGTTACTTGCTGAACTTTTTGCAAGATTCTAATCTTTTTTATTTCAAGCTTGTTGATGAACTCTGTCATGAGTTTTTACCCTTTTTTATAAAAGATTAAATGTAAAAAAATTTTATTCACATTTCATAACAAATTTATATATTCCAGTCAAGACAAATGACCCCAAATCAGAAAATTGTTATCAATCACCTCTCTGGGGCAAGTATCGTAAAATTTTAATTCAGTTTGCAATTGACTTCAAAAATGCTTTTTGGAATAATCATTTCATGGTTCAATTCAGCACAAAGGCATCCCGATTTCTTACAATAGGCATTGTGTTATTCTGTTTCATGTGCCTTTTTTTCGCCACCAATATGGCTGCCAAGTACGAGCATCAGAAGACCGAGACCGAAATTTACCTCAGTAAAGTAAAGGAACTTGAAGAGAAGGTACGTGAGTTGTCAACCGTCAATCAAGAACTCTTGCAAATGCGCTATGCGTTGGTGCAAGAAAAGGATCAATTAACAAAAGAAATCGCCGCCTTGCGACAAAAATATGCAGAAGCGGATGATTGGAAACTTACCACAAAAAAAGAAACATCTACTGCGACACAATCTGATACTGTAACACCCACCCGGGAACCAGAAGAGACATCAATCAACAAGTGATACACCGGCACAAGGGCTCAAGTGAGAAAGTCCTTCTGTTTCCTCACACAAAGCCACCAGGCCGCAAAGATTTATGGTAGCAATTTCATTTTCATTCCCTCCGTTTTCATGAGGACAAGTCTTGTTTGTTAAAAAATATTTTTGCTGAAAATGTAAAAATAATTGTTATGAGATAACGTAGGATGGGCATTGCCCACCCTACACGGCTACCTACAGGCAGCATTCATTATGGTAACTTACTTATAAATAACGAATCACCCTGATTTTCCCGCACTCCTTTTCTCCCTGCTCAACCTTTATGTTTCCTAAATATATTGCAGTTACTTTGTGAATATCCTGTACCGGGGTAAAGAGGGTTAGGTTATCATTCAAAGGGTCTAAATCAATAATTGTGCCCAGTCCCAGGGTATTGCCGTCCACGTCATTCAAGCCCACAAGGAGGTCTTTTACTTCGAATCTCTCCATACATGCAATCGAGGTAATATTCAAATACCCTTTTAGTTTATAAAAAGGTATCAACTCGTCCAGCCGGTCTACTACTATCAGGAGTTCAGACCCGCATTTTTCTAAGTACAGATATTTCGTATCAGGCATATTGGTTTCTTTTGGTAATTCCATCGGATGTATTCTTTGACCGGCGCCTAAAATGCAAGAGGGAAATACCACTTTGTGGATGAGGCAGTTGCTTACCTTTGCCGATTTGAAATACGCTTTATATTGTTCGTTCCTGTATTTCTGTCTTGCAGCCTGCGAACGGGTTACTACCTGCTTCGAGCATGCCAGTCTTATGACACGCCAGCCCATTTTTTCGTATCCTCTCAAGAGGTGTTCCATCTCGCCTTCTGCCTGCAGTGCAACAATCCATTGGGGACGGAGCATTTCTATCTTGTGCAGTTTAAGGATACGGGCAACGGGGCCGTCAATAAGGCCTGTCGTGTCTACAAGGGTTATTTGTGAGCCTTGTTGACGGGATGTATCTACCATCCTTTTTACCGCATGGAGGGTTTGCAGCAGAAAACCCTCCGGTGAGGTGTTTCCCACGAAATGCAACTCAGAGAAATTTGAATAATCATGTTGATTCGGAGGGGTGTTGAATATCTTCAGACCTACCGTGGTTGGCGGGCCTATGGTGGATTGCCCTATGTCACTGTCGACATACCCAACACGTATGTTGGAAGCCGTCCATGTGTGGATCAGATACTTACAAAAGGTGCTTTTGCCACTATCGATCTTGCCGATAATGATACACGTAACAATACAGGTTTTTGCGTCTTGTTTTATCCGGTCAGCAATTTGTTCCCACTCGCCTGGGATATCGACGGTATTCATTATTTAGTGTCAAATTTTATGTCCTTAACCTCCAGTTCCAGGTTTTCGCCGTCCATCCAGTTGTTTATCTTCACCGCAAAGGCGAGGGAGCACGTTTTTCCATTTTGTTTCAGCCTTTCAAATTGTTCTCCCATCCCAAAAGCGACGGCTCTGATGGCGACATCCCCCTGTTTGACATAAAAACTCAAATGCTGTCCCTTCGAACCGATACGTCGCGGCTGACCAACCACCTTTACATTCATAGCGGCAAACAGAGGAAGGGGATTTCCTTCACCATAAGGGGAAAGCCGCGCAAGCTCTGCCACTAACGCCTTCGATAACATGGAAAGCGTGACTTCCGCATCAATGTTCAGGATGGGCACGAGGTCTGTTTTGCTGAGCCTTTGAGCGGTTGTGCTGTTGAGCATCAGGCGGAATTCGTCAATATTATCCGGGTGTATCTTTAACCCCGCAGCCTGTGCGTGACCTCCCACGGAAAGCAACTTGCTTTTACAATATTCCAGGGCTTCCAGTATGTGAAATGAAGGAATGGAGCGTGCAGAACCGTGGCCTATATCCTCTGCTATGGCAATCATCACCGTAGGGCGATTAAATTCCTCCACAATTTTAGAGGCAATAATGCCGATAATTCCCGGATGCCACGCCTGGTCTGCCAATACGATGGCAGTGGTTTCATCAAGGTTAATTTCATTCATGACCTTTTTTCTGGCTGATACCATGATATCGACCTGAATGTCCTGTCTCCTTTTATTCTCCTGGTCCAGAAAGTTCGCAATTTCCAAAGCCCTCTCGCTGCATGTTGTGGTCAGCATCTCAACCACGATGCCCGCATTGCCCACGCGGCCGGGTGCGTTTAGCCGGGGACCGAGACGGTATCCCACGTGAAAGGCATCGAGATTTGTATTGGAAAGGTCTGCAATGTCAAGAAGCGCCCGCAATCCCGGAATTTCCGTGTATTGTAACGCACTGAGTCCGTATTTTGTAAGGATGCGGTTTTCACCCAGAAGCGGCACCACATCGGCAATCGTGCCGAGAGCAACCAGTCCCACGGCATTTAACAAGAAATCCTTGAATTCTGCGGATACCTTCTTAAGAGGAGAAAAGTGCTGTCCAATGGCCCATGCCAGCTTAAAGGCAATACCAACACCTGAAAAATGCCTGAAGGCGCACTGGGATGTTTTTAGTTTCGGATTGACTACCGCAAAGGCATTCGGTATTTCCTGACCGGGTTGATGATGGTCGGTAATAATCAAATCGATGCCAAACGAGCGTGCGACATCCGCCTCCCGGCAGGCGTTGATACCGCAGTCCACCGTCAAAATAACGTCTGCCCCACCTTCCTTCAGCTTCTTAATGGCATCCGCATTGAGACCGTATCCCTCCTCCAGCCTTTCCGGGATATAGTAACTGACCTGCGCCCCTACCAATTTCAGGCACCGGTACATGAGCGCCGTCGCTGACAGGCCGTCAACGTCATAGTCGCCGTAAATGACGATTTTTTCTCCCCTGCGTACGGCCTCGTTAATCCGGATAGACGCCTTTTCAATATCGGGCAAAAGGGAAGGGTCTCCCAGTGCGGCAATCTGAGGTTGGAGAAAATTTCTGGCGGAAGTGATATCGGTTATCCCGCGATTGATGAGGACTTGTGCGAGCAGGTGTGATATTTTGAGCTTACTGGCAATCTCTGACTGCAGGGACTTGTTGGGAGGGGAAAATATCCACCTTTTACTCATAGGGTGCTTTGCTTACGAGAAAAATCTAATGTTACAAGATATCGGAATTCAAATTCCCTTGTCAAGCCATAGGTACAACACTACGATTTCCAACTTTTTATGACTTGTCTTTGCAAATTTTTATATCATTGAGCGCACCATCATTCTACTGAGAATTTTAAGGCTTTCAAGGAATATTTTTTATTTTCTCTGTTTATATTCATACCTAAATCCTGCAAACGATCTTCGCTGCGCGAAAATCGTTTGCAGAATTTAGGGGTTATTATATAATATGCCGCCACAAGTGCCGTAGTTAATCTATAAACGTAAGGGAAGTCAATTATAATGAACAGAAATCCATGACTGAAACACATCGAAAGAAACTCTATTTACACATCATACCAATCATTGTCATGGTTGCGCTCGCTGTCATTACTTACCTGAATTGTTTACCAAATCAGTTCGTTTACGATGATACATCTACCATCGTAGATAACAAGCTTATTAAGGATTGGGGAAATTTTCTTACTTTATTCACCCATGACTATTTCAAGCTTTCGGGGGAACTCACGTACCGCCCCATTGTAACGCTTTCCTACTTTATTGATTATTCCCTCTGGCAGATGAATCCCATGGGATACCACCTGGTAAATATGGTATTGCATACTGCAAATGTGGCGCTTGTGTATTTTCTCGTGTTCTTATTACTCCACCGGCCCAACGAAAATAAAACTCAAAAGAGCCGCAGCCAAATCTCCGATACCGGCGTTGCATTGCTGACCTCCATCTTTTTTGCCATACATCCTATTGCAAGCGAGGTCGTTAATATGATCAGTTACCGGGAAGACCTGATTGCAACTGCATTTCTGACCGCATCGTTTGTATTGTTTCTGCTTTATCATCGTAAAAATACCATCCCGCTTTATGCAGGCGCAATGGCCACATATTTTTTTGCCTTGCTTTCAAAGGAATCAGCCTTTGTTTTGCCGGCATTGATTTTTATCTACGAATTACTTTTCAGGAGAAATATTTTTCCCCCCGATAGAACGCCCGCAAAAATAGTGCGTTCCTCCCTTTTCCTGGGATACATTGGAATAAGCATCATCTACCTCATCATCAGGTTTCTTATTTTGCATAATCCCGGCGAAAAGATTGTCTATCCGGAGGGCAGCTTTTTCGTCAACATGCTCACGATGACAAAGGTTTTGGGCAGATACATTACCAGTATTTTCCTGCCCTTCAACTTGAATGCAGACTACCATGTCCTCTACCTGAAAACACCATTTACATTATCCTTTCTCTTTCCATTTTTCATGTTAATTTCCATCGCCATAATTGCCATTCGGTGGTGGAAAAAACCGGTAATACTTTTTGCCATACTCTGGTTTTTCATTTCTATGCTTCCCGTGATGAATATCATTCCGTTGGCTAATATCATGGCAGACCGTTATCTTTATCTCCCCATCCTGGGTTTTTGTCTGCTCCTTTCAATCACAGTAACATACTTGAGAGCCGTAATAAGGTATTTTGTAATCATTCCTTTAATAATATTTTATATTGTCATGACGGTTTCAAGAAACAACATTTGGCGGGATGAATTCACGCTGTGGTATACATCTTCACAAAGCCCGTTGTGCAGCTTTACGACGTATAATAACCTGGGAACGCAGTACAACAAGAAGGGTTACCCGGATACGGCCTTAAAGTGCTACAAGAAAGCGCTCCAGAAGGCACAAGAAGTCGGATTCACACAATATGCTACCGTATACTATAATGCGGGAAACGCCTATGAAAAAAAGAATTTGCCGAACGAAGCCGTTGCCGCATATAAAAAGGCGGTTCAGCTAAAACCCGATTACCAGCAGGCGCATAATAATCTTGGAAAGGTTTATTTTACTTTGAGTCAATATGACGACGCACTCGCTGAATACAATAATGCCCTTAAGATTGATCCCGATTTCCCTTACGCATACAACAACATGGGCGTTTTATACAATAAACTCGGCAAGCAGGACGACGCCATTATCGTGTACAAAAAAGCCCTGTCGTTTGATCCTAAGTACAGCGATGCGTATTATAATCTCGGTAATATTTATGAGGCACGAATGCAGTACGACCTCGCTTTGGAGGCTTACCAGAACGCCCTTAAGTATGACCCGACGCAGGTATATGTCCATAACAATCTGGGCACCATTTATGATAAAAAAGGCCGTTTGGAAGACGCCATTAAAGAATACAAATATGCGATACGGCTCGATCCAAAGTATCCGTATTCCTATAATAACCTCGGCGCTTCTCTGACCAAAAAAGGGGACATGGACGGCGCTCTGGCTGAATTTCAGAAGGCCGTAGACTTACTGCCCGGTCAACCCGACTTCCATTTTAACCTCGGATACGCCTACCTCCAGAAAGACGAGTTAGGCAATGCCTTAAAAGAATTTGAGGCCACGCTGAAAATAGCGCCTTCACACGCGGAAGCCATTTTTAGTATTGGAAATATTTATTACAGGCAGGGACAAAAGGATAAAGCCGTAAAGTCATGGCAGGCAGTATTGAAGCTAAACCCGAACCATGTACGGGCAAAAAAATGCTTAGAAATGATTGCAAAGTGAGAAACGAAGACAGGTGACGAGTGACATGTGTCGGATGACGATTTCCGTGTCATCCATCATTCGTCACGCGTCGCTCATATTATATATTGGATGAGGCTTTGCAGCGCTATGTCTCTTTCCAGCCGATTACTTTGGGAATCGGCTGGATTGGTTTGTAGCGGATAAGTTTCAACAAAAGTTCTTCGGGGTCGTGAGACGTTATAATCAGCTGGCGATGTTCTGCTGAAATGAAGCGCTCCCGCAACATATTATCGACGAACTCCAGGAGCAGGTCAAAATATCCACCCACATTGAGCAACCCAATCGGCTTTGTATGCAGACCCAGTTGCGCCCACGTGACAATCTCGAAAAATTCGTCAAGGGTGCCAAATCCGCCAGGCATTGCAATAAAGGCATCAGAAAGTTCCGCCATCATGGCCTTTCGCTCGTGCATGCTCGATACGAGGTGGAGTTCCGTCAGACCATCATGGGCAAACTCTTTGGAAGAGAGGGCATGCGGAATCACGCCGATAACTTCTCCCTTTTCTTCCAGGACAGCGTCTGCAACGACCGTCATCAGGCCGATGCTGCCTCCGCCGTAGACGAGTCCCATTCCCTGCGATACAAGGGCTTTCCCTAGTTGTTGGGCGGCACCGGTATATGCAGACCGGGCGCCATGATTGGAACCACAAAACACGCAGATGCGTTTTATGGAATTATTAGTTCCCATTTCATTGCCTACGTCTTTATCCCTGTCTTATATAAGGTATTCAAGATGCTCATGGCAAGTTCCATGGCTTGAGGTTTCGAGAGTAGCAATTCATAATCATCGGTGTCTTTCTCGCCTTCCACGACAATTTCAATGCCTTCAGTCCTTGCAACGACAACAATCTTTTTCTTTTCTTCCATGTTTACTATCCTTTCTCTTAAGTTAATGTTTTGTAATTTCAAACAATTAGTTCCTCCCTCTTGATGGGGGAGGGCAGGTGGGGGTGAAGAAAAAAAGGCAGACCGCCCTCCCCATAAGTGCGAAGTTAAAATTACGGATTAATTTAACCGTGTATTGAATAACGAATATCGAAAAAGGAATTTCGAATTACGAGGTTTTCTTATCCTTCGACATTCATTATTTCTTGTTCGATATTCGTTATTAGACTCCTTGCAAAAAAGATCGAAAATAACTTAGCGTTTATGAACACCCCCTTCTATCAAAGGAGGGATATTTGTGTAGCTGACAAAGGCAACCTATCGAAGTTATATTTTGTTTTTCACAATTTCCATCTTTAAATGGGCGATAGAGCCGGACGGATTCAAGTCTTTAGGGCAAACCTCCTGACAGTTGAAGACCGTGTGGCAGCGCCATACGCCGTACTCGTCGTTTACAATCGCCAGACGCTCCTGCCTTGCCCCGTCCCGCGTGTCGGATAAGAACCTGTCCATATTGAGAAGGGCCATAGGCCCCAGGTACTTTTCATGCGATGCAGTAATGGGGCACGAGGAATGACAACAGGCACACAAAATACAATCAATCAGCACGTCAATCCTCGCCCTTTCGTCCGGACTCTGTATCTGTTCCCCTGAGGTTGGCGTTGATTTTCCCGGTATCAGGTATGGTTTTATGTGCTCATAGTTTTCCCAGAATGGTTTCATATCGACAAAGAGGTCTTTATGAATGGCCATGTGTGACAGGGGACGAATGGTAATGGTGTCTGATTTAAGTTTGGAAACCAGGGTGTTACAGGCAAGGCGATATTTCCCATTAACATGCATGGCGCAAGAGCCGCACACCGCCGCACGGCATGATGACCGGAAGGCCAGGGAGTTATCCAGCCGTTCCTGGATATAATAAAGTCCTTCCAGTACTGTCAGGTCTTTCCGGACAAAAGGGACTTCGAATTCCTGGAAATGCGGTTTTTTATCATTATCCGGATTAAATCGAAAGATATTAAAAACGACTTTATCTGTCACCATCGCAAGGCACTTTAACGTTAAGGAAATTCGATCTGATGATTTCCCCTCTTTCTAGAGGGGAGCTTAAAAAATTGCTGCCAAAGGCAGCTAATTTAATACTAGGGAATTACAATCTTTTAAAAAAAAATGCTTCACGGAGTTTACCATGAGTAAAAACAAGATTCTTCACTCCGTTCAGAATGACATAGGCGAAGGGTTCAGCATGACATTTTGTCATTCTGAGCAGAGCAAAGAATCTAATTATTATTCGAACAACGCATTCACGAAGGTACCGGCATCAAATTTCTCTATATCATCTGCCGTTTCACCAAGTCCGACAAATTTTACAGGGATGTCTACTTCATTGCGCATGCCGAGCACAATGCCGCCCTTTGCCGTACCGTCCAACTTTGCCAGGAAGATTCCTGTGACGTCTACCGCCTGTTTAAACATCTTTGCCTGGGAAATTGCATTTTGCCCGGTGGTGGCGTCAAGCACCATCAACACCTCATGGGGAGCGCCAGGGACTCTTTTGGAAATGACCCGTTTGATTTTGCTGAGTTCGTTCATAAGGTTTTCATGAGTATGGAGGCGGCCTGCAGTGTCCACAATTACGACATGGATACCCCTTGCGATGGCGGCTTCTATGGCGTCAAAGGCAACTGCCGCTGGATCGGAGCCGGTTTGATGTTTTACGATCTCTGCGCCGATTCGTTTACTCCAAATATCCAGTTGATCCACTGCTGCTGCCCTAAAGGTATCGCCGGCAGCCACCATGACCTTTTTGCCGTCTTTCATAAGAATGTTTGCGAGTTTTGCGATGGCGGTGGTTTTGCCAACTCCATTCACCCCGACCACCATGATAACCGTAGGGGGACTAGAGGCATACTGAATGCCGGTTTGCCATGCCTGTAGGTCTTCTTTCATTCTGTTTTTTATGAAATCGTGTATCTGTGACGTCTCGGTTATCGCTTTGGATTTCCATGCCTCGTGCAACTCGTGGATTATTTTTTGGACGGGTTTTGCGCCAATATCGGCGCTAATCAGGATGTCCTCCAATTCTTCGAGCACAGATTCATCAATCTTTCTTCGAAACGAGATGAAATTCCTTAATCTGGACCAAAAACGACCACGCGTCTTTTCCAATCCTTTCTTTAATTTCTCGGTTGAAGTTACCGGTTTCCTTTCAATCCGCTCTTTTTCTGCCTCAGGTTTTTGTGGGACCGAAACCGGCTTTTCAGCAGGTATTTCTTTAATAACTGCTTTCTGTGGAGCAGGAGCGGGTTTTTCAACAGGCTTCTCTTTAATAACAGCTTTCTGCTGAACAGACGCGGGTTTTTCTCTAGTTTCTTCTAAAACAGCGCTTTGAGAGACTGAAATCGGCTTTTCAGCAGGTTTTCCTTTTATGGTTTTTTCTTGAACAAGAGTCTGTTGTGGAACAGAAACCGGCTTCTGAGTGTCTTCTTTTGTAACGACCATTTTAGGTGTAATGATAATCTCCGGCGAAACAGCAACCAGTTTTTCAACACCATTTTCCATAACGACGGTCTTCCGTGGCTCTATGGTGGAGTTTATGAGTCGAGACCAGAAACTGGGGCGGGCTTTTTCTGAGTTGTTCTTTTGCTCTTCCGTGTTGGCTTTTATAATGGCAGTTTTCTGTGCTTCTGTTTTTTTATCAACTATGTTGTTTTTGTCATCCTTTGATGGCAGTTCCATCGATTGTTATCTCCTGTACAAACTTTTCCGAATATGAAACGGTTTTACTGTGAGTGGCATCTTTGTTTGAGCTTACGAACAAGGTCTCCTGGCACCGTTACTTTCGCAATCGGGGTATCTATCTTCCTTTCCCCGTGGAAGTCTGAGCCGCCGGTTATTGCCAAATCGTACTTCTTTGCTATCTTAAGATATTTCTTGACGGTTTGCGGGGTATGCGACGGGTAATATACTTCTATTCCCTGCAAACCGTATTTTACCAGGTCTTCTATAACATGGTCTCTTTGGGTAAGTCCCGGATGGGCAAGAACCGCCACTCCCCCTGCCTCTCTGATTAATTCAATAGCCTGCTGCGGCGTCAGCGTTTTTTTAGGAACATACGCAGGGCCGTGATCTCCGATGTATTTTGAAAATGATTCCAGGATAGTATTACAATAACCGTGCTTCCATATCACTTCCGCCACATGCATGCGTCCAGGAGAGCCTTTTCCCGCCAGCGCAAAAATCTCCTGCGGGTCAATATCGACATGCAGGCCGCGTAATTTTTCCGCTATTGCATAAATACGCTTTAAACGGTCTTCATGAGCTACTTTTAGTATTTTTTGTAAAGAAACATTATGAATATCAATAAAATATCCAAGGATGTGAACCTCCAAAGGACTCAGATATGAAGAAAGTTCTAAACCCGGGACGATATTGAGATTTTTACCCTGTCCGTATCGACAGGCTGCCACGACGCCCTCAATGGTGTCGTGATCCGTGATGGAAATGGTCGAAATGCCAAGCCGAATGGCTTCGTCTACAACTGCTTCCGGTGACATGGTACCGTCTGAATAGTTTGTATGAACGTGCAAGTCGGAGTTCCCATAATCGGTTTCCGGAGCGGCTTCCTGAATGGATATGGATTTTGTATCCTTCAACAATTTTCCATTTCCATACCGGGTATAAATTTTATCTAAAATTCCATTTACAAACGTTCCTGAATTTTTTGTGCTGTATTTTTTGGCAAGTTCTATGGCCTCGTTAATAGAGACCTTTGGCGGGATATCGTTTCTGTGCAGGAGTTCATAGACCCCTAAACGCAGAATATTTTTGTCAATAATAGCCATGCGGCGTAATTCCCAGTGTTCTGTAACACTCGATATCTTTTCGTCGATTTCTTTGATGTTCGACCTGCATCCGTTAATAAGCGACATGGCAAACGAATAGATATCCGTCTTGTCCGCGCTCTCTTTGCAAAAGGTGTCGATATCGCTGATGATGCCATCACCGCACAGGTCAAGCTGGTAAAGGGCTTTAATGGCAAGTTCACGGGCAATCGTTCTGTTACGCATGGAATATTCAGTTTTTAGTAAGAGCAATCAAAAAATAAATCAATGAGATAATCGTATTTCTGTTATGATTTGGGATAAGCGGTTATGTGGGAGAGGGATCTAAGTACCCGTGATAGATCAACATCTTTTGATTGTTTTTACACCGGTTTGTATTTGATCAAAAAGATTCACCATCTCTAAGCCAGATAAAGCAGCCTCGGCTCCTTTATTTCCTGTCTTTGCGCCCGCACGGTCTATTGCCTGCTCCAGAGTCTCTGTAGTGATTACGCCATTAATGGTTGGAATGCCCGTAGACAATCCAACGTGCGCAATTCCCTTGGCTGATTCGCTTGCAACATAGTCGAAATGGGGCGTTTCGCCGCGTATAACAGCCCCCAAACAAATTATTGCGTGGTATTTTCCGCTCTGCGCAGCCTTGAGGGCTGTAATTGGTATCTCATAGGAACCGGGCACCCAAAAAGTGTCTAAATCCTCTTCTTTTACGCCGTGCCTGGTAAGTACATCGATGGCGCCGTCCAGCAAACGCTTTGTTATAAAATTGTTGAATCGGCTGACAATAATTCCAAATGTCTTTCCCGTGCCAATTAAGTTTCCCTGGAATTCGATACCCATAACTACTTCCCCTTTTTGGGTCTGGAGATAAGATTAATTATTGCCTGATCCGCTTAAAAATAAAATCATTTTATAGAAATAGTAGCATATACCCATAAATCTTTCAAGGCTTTTCTCTGCGTTTTTGAGTTTTTTTACGTCCTTTGTTGTTCTTACGTTTTATTTGTAATTTCAGGGCATTCAAGGAAATTTGATTTTAGAAATAAACTATTTTTAGCTTGAGATCAGCGCACGTGTAACACGAATATTTTTTTGTTGATTAATTCAACACCTTGTGTTAATACTATTCCTAAATCTTTTGGCTTTTAGCGAGGAATTCAATTATGACAAAAGACGAAGTCGTAAAAGCCGTACTTGAATCACCTTCCCTGCCTACCTTGCCAACGGTTGCATATAAACTCATTTCGATTTCGTCGAATGAAGAAATCGGTATGAAGGATATTGCAGACCTCATATCGAAGGATGCCTCCCTTTCGGCAAAAGTGTTAAAAATAGCCAATTCAGCCCTTTACAATCTTCCGTGTAAGATAAGCACCATACACCAGGCTGCATCGAGACTCGGAATGAATGCGATTAGAAACCTCACTCTTTCATTTTCTTTTTTATCCGTGAAAGCGAAAGGCAAAAAGGACGTATTCAATTATGAAAAATTTTGGGAACAATCCCTGTCTAATGCCGTTGCAGCAAAACTTATCATGGCAGAGATCATCAGATCCGACTGGGAAGAGATTTTTATTGCCGGACTTTTACAAGATATTGGAGAACTGATTATAGCCCTCTCATTACCACAACAGTACGAACAAGTATTATTAGAGGCGTCTCATAGTGAGAAAGACGTCGTTGAAATCGAACAGCAAATTATAGGAGCAGACCATGCATGCATTGGATATGAGGTTGCCAAAAATTGGGGGTTTCCCGCTCAGTTATTAGCTCCTATTCAATACCATCATTGTCCGGAAGGTTATAAAGGTAATGACAAAAAGCTTAAGAACGTTGTTGGCATTATCTATTATAGCGTTTCATTAAAATCTAGACAATAATAAACGTATTTGTTATAATTCTTGCCAAAAACTTCGAAAGGAGAGATAGTGGCAAGAAAAACAAAGAGAAGTATCTTATTTCTTAAGGACGATCAAT
>Ga0233425_10001760_pt1 | contig 46168 bp, 38 predicted proteins | sample Watercolumn_Towu_2_FD_181712 | JGI IMG/M metagenome (GOLD analysis project Ga0233425, IMG submission 181712) | Freshwater microbial communities from Lake Towuti, South Sulawesi, Indonesia - Watercolumn_Towuti2014_140_MG | ecosystem: Environmental > Aquatic > Freshwater > Lake | place...
GCCTTCATCTAATTAGTTTTTAGGTAGTTAAAAATTATATTAAATATAATCAGCATGTTAACATTTAACGGCCTTAAATTTGACCGGCTGGCTGTTTTGGGGCCGGGTATTTGCATTAAACAATTACAGTGCCATCCCTACAGCCGTGATTTATCGTTTGTCAAGCCTTTTTGGGATCGGGATACAGGCCTATTGGAATGATCTGACACAGGCAGCCATGCAAAGGAAGCGGATTATCTTGTTAGGCGAGAAACCCCTTCGTTTCCAGCCTCTCTATGCCGGGGACGCCGCACGGATTATTTTGGAAGAACGCCGGGGCGGCACATACTATTTAGTAGGGCCGGAAATCTTGTCGGATGAAGACCTGATCCAAACCGTGGGAGAAATTCGAGGCCTTCCGCTTCCGCCGGCCTTTCCTCAAGATAAAAAACGGAAACCTCCCCGGCAGGATTGTTATACATAAAGATCTGGGAAGACTGTCTCCAGCGGGTCACTTTGAACCCCTTGCTTTTATAGATGGCGCCGTTAAAGGTGATTCGGGCGCAGGTGATCTCCGGGTACTGCCAGGAGGGCGGCAGGAGATCGACGAGGTTTTTTAAAAACTGATCAATCGAGTCACTGTGCCGATCGGCCAATTGTCCGATACGATATAGACAATTGAGTTCTTTAATCCTTTCTCGGAGAGCGATCTCCAGCTTCTGCGGTTCCGCCTCCTGATTGGGCGGAATCTGCCAGGGAAAGGGAATTTCCCAAAAAGGGGTTATGGGTTCTTCGAGGGGAGCTTTCTTGAAAAAGGGCGGCTGTTTTTTGTCCATCATCCATTTTCCTTGCGGATTTTTAATAGGTAGAAAATAGGTAAAAAATATGTATGGTTTATGCCCATGAAATATAGGCATAAAATGAGTATTTTTAGGACATTTACCGGGGATATTTTAGCGAATACACTGGAAACCGTCAATAAAATTATTGAAGGAGGGGGCTTTTATGCATTTACAATCCATTGAGACCGCTGTCCAAAACAGGCGGAGTCAACCTCATCAATTGATTGAGGTGCTCCAGGATGTTCAGGAATCCTTTGGATATATTTCTCAAGAGGCCATGACCACCATCTCCAAGGAATTGGGCGTCCCCTTGATTGACGTTTTTCGCTCGGCTTCCTTTTATAAGGCCTTTTCGCTCAAGCCCCGAGGGAAACATGTCTTGACCATGTGTTTGGGCACGGCCTGTCATGTGCGCCAGGCCAAGCTTCTTCTCAATCAAGCCCTGAGTCAACTTCAGCTCAAGCCCGGAGAGATGAGCGACGACGGACTTTTCACCGTCGAACACGTCAATTGTCTGGGGGCCTGTGCCCTCGGCCCGGTGGTTGTCCAAAACGGTACGTATCATCACCATATGACCCCTGCTAAACTGCGCAAGCTCATCCAGTCGATTCGCAAAACGGAAAAGGAGGGTAAAGATCATGCCCAGAATAAGCAGTCTTAAAGAGTTGGAAGCCCTCAAGAAGAAACTCCAGGCGGAACGAAAAAAGATCAAGAAAACGCTGACCACCTGTGCCGGGACAGGGTGCCAAGCCTCCAAATCAAAAGAAGTGATTAACAAACTCAGAAAGGAACTGGCCGCCCAGGGATTGGATAAGAAAGTTCGTATCCGCACGACCGGTTGTCATGGATTTTGTGAGCAGGGACCGATCATGGTCTTGGATCCGGCCAACCTCTTTTACTGCCATGTGCGCTCCGAAGACGTTCCGGAGATCGTCTCTCAATCTCTGAGTAGAGGGAAGGTCATCGAACGGCTGTTGTACACCGATCCGGTTTCCGGAGAGAAGATTAAAACCGAGGCGGCCATTCCCTTTTATCGGGCCCAGGACCGGCAGTTGTTGGCCATGAATCGTCTGGTGGATCCTGAATCCCTTGAAGATTATCTGGCGGTGGGGGGCTATTCGGCCCTGATCAAGACTATCGGTAAAGTTGAGCCGGAAACGGTGATCGAAGAAATTAAAAAATCCGGTCTCCGAGGACGGGGAGGCGGAGGATTTCCCACCGGTCGAAAATGGACCGAATGTCGGCAGGCGGCTGGTGAAGAGAAATATGTCATCTGTAATGCCGATGAGGGAGATCCCGGTGCCTATATGGATCGTTGCCTGCTTGAGGGCAATCCCCATCTGGTCCTGGAGGGGATGATGATCGGGGCCTGGGCTGTCGGCGCACAAAAAGGGTACATCTATGTCCGCAATGAATATCCCCTGGCCGTCAAACATGCCCGCCAAGCCGTGGCTCAAGCCAGGGCCTGGGGGCTTTTGGGCGAGAATATCCTGGGAACTTCCTTCTCCTTTGATGTGGAAATCGCCCGGGGGGGAGGGGCCTTCGTCTGCGGAGAGTCTACGGCCCTGATGGCCTCTTTGGAAGGGAAAGTGGGGGAACCCCGGCCCAAGGATGTCCACACGGTTGTGGACGGTCTCTGGCATATGCCGACCACTTTGAACAACGTCGAGACCTGGGCTAATGTGCCGGGAATCATGGAACACGGGGCCGATTGGTTTGCGGTCAAAGGGACGGAAACCAGTAAGGGAACCAAGATCCTGGCCCTGACCGGTCATATAAAAAATACCGGCCTGGTGGAAGTGGCCATGGGAACCCCTTTAAGGACGATAGTCTATGATATCGGCGGCGGGGGGAGTAATGGGAAGGCCATTAAGGCCGTTCAGACCGGCGGACCCTCCGGGGGATGTCTCCCGGTCGATAAATTTCACCTGGCTGTTGACTTTGATGCCCTGACCAAGGCCGGCTCCATGGTCGGATCCGGGGGCATGGTGGTCATGGATGAAAGCACCTGTATGGTCGACGTGGCCAAATATTTCCTGACCTTTCTCCAGGATGAATCCTGCGGGAAATGTCTGCCCTGCCGTCTGGGCATCGAGCGGATGCTGGAAATCGTCACCGATATCACCGAAGGCCGGGGCCGACCGGAGCAAATCGATCTTTTAAAGGAACTCGCTGAAACCGTCCAGGAAACTTCCTTATGCGGCCTGGGTAAAACAGCCCCTAATCCGGTTCTGTCCACTCTGCAATATTTTCTCGACGAATATCATATCCATATTGATCAGAAACGCTGTCCGGCCGGGGTATGCCAGTCCCTGATCAGCTATTCGGTCAATGAGGAAAAATGCACGGGCTGCGGCGTGTGTAAGCGAAACTGCCCGAGCCAGGCCATTGAAGGCCAAAAAAAGCACCCCCATCGGATTATCGATGACCTCTGCACCCGGTGTGGTATTTGTACCAGTGAATGTCAATTCCAATCGATCGCGGTCAGTTAATGAGGTGAACTATGAGAGAATATGTCACATTGATTATCGATGGAGCCCATATTAAAACGGCCAGAGGGACCAGTGTCCTGGATGCCGCCATTGAATATGGGATTTGTATTCCCCACTTGTGCCATGTCCCCACCCTATCGGATATCGGGGCCTGTCGTCTTTGTGTGGTGGAACAGATCGTAAACGGCCGTTCCAAGGTGACCACCTCCTGTACCCTTTCGGTGGAAGATGGAATGATCATCCGCAGTAATACCGACAAGATTCGGAATCTTAGGCGGAATCTGGCCGAACTGCTGGTCGCCCAGGCCCCAAACTCCCGGGCGGTGCAGGACATGGCTGTTCGCTGCGGGGTGAAAGAGGTCCGTTATCCTTTTAAGAATGCCGATTGTATTCTTTGCGGACGCTGTGTCCGGGTTTGCGCTGAAATGTGGCAGGCCAAGGCCATCGGCTTCGTCGGCCGGGGCAAAGACCGCCATGTCGATTTTCCTTTCGGGGTCCGTCCTGATTTCTGTAAGCGCTGCGGTTCCTGTACTATGCTCTGCCCTATGACCATTTCTCCCTGTGCCGGGCCGATGGAAAGAGGGAAAGAACGCCTCTGCGGAAATTGTGAATCCCAGCTGATGATCACTGAAAAAACCAACGACGCCTGCGTGCTCTGCGAACTCGGCAAGGGGTTCAACTGCGCCCGTCATGCCTTAGGGCAGGGATAAGCCTTTTGTCTTTACGAGTTAGGTCTTTTCATCCCTTGAAATAATTCCTGGGATGAAAAGACCTAACCAACCGAATTTCTTTAGATTGAAAAACCTTCCCGCTCACCTCTTGCCGTTTGACGATTCAGACAATCATTACCCACTGTCACCCTAAGCCCTCAACGTTCTTTTTTTGCTATTCCCTCGACTCCTCGACCCCTTGAATCCTGGAACCCTAACATAAAAGTGTTTTCTTGACCGGAAGTGCCAATTAAGGCATACTCTTCCCATGCAAATTGGAATAATTGGACTACCTCAAAGCGGTAAAACAACCCTTTTTCACGCCCTGGCCGGAGGAGAAAAGGCCATCTCGGCCTATTCATCCGGTCAATTGGACATTCATACAGCTATAGTCGAGGTCCCTGACCAGAGGGTGGATCAGCTCAGTCAAATCTTTCAGCCCAAAAAAACCGTCTATGCCCAGGTAACCTTTGCCGATGTGGCCGGGTTGGATAAAGGGATCAGCAAAAAGGAGCTCCCTGGTGCCTTTGTTAATCTCCTCGGGCAGATGGACGCCTTTGCTCAGGTGGTCCGGGCCTTCGATAATCCGGCGGTGCCTCACAGCGAAGGATCAGTCAACCCTTTGAGAGACCTGAACCTGCTGGATTCGGAGTTTATGCTTCAGGACCTGACCACCATCGAACGACGGTCGGAACGATTAACCGAAGGACTGAAAAAAGGGGCCTTTGACCGGGAGCAGGGCCTGAAGGAAAAAAAAATACTGGAGATGATGAAGGCCGCTTTGGAAGAAGAAAAACCGTTAAGAGATTTAAACTTCAGCCCGGAAGAGATTAAACTGTTTAAAGGGTATGGTTTTCTTTCCTTGAAACCGGTCTTGGTCGTAGTCAATACCGGTGATGACCGACGGGGGCCTGAACTGGCCTACAACCATCAGTCCAGTGCCGTGGTTTATTTGTCGGCCAGGCTGGAAAAAGAGATCTCTGAATTGTCCCCAGAGGATGCCCGGTTATTTATGAAAGAATATGACATCAAGGAATTGAGTCGAAACCGGGTCCTACAACTCTCCTATGGACTTCTCGGACTCCACTCTTTTTTTACGGTGGGAGAAGATGAAGTCCGGGCTTGGACCATCAGGGAAGGGGCCACGGCTTTGGAGGCCGCGGCCGCAGTCCATTCCGACCTGGCCAAAGGTTTCATTCGGGCCGAGGTTGTGGGATATGAAGAGCTGATCGAATTAGGCGGACTGGTTCAGGTAAAGAACAAAGGAAAGCTGCGCTTGGAAGGCAAGGACTATATAGTCCGAGATGGAGAAATTGTTCATATTCGCCATAGTGGATGATGGACAGGAGCAAGGACCGCTTTGCTCAAGGATCGCTCTCGCTTAAGGGAAGAGGTAAAGACGGTTTCTTTAAGCCTCAAGTAGAACGCTCCTCAAGTTCCGCCAATGGTGGAACGATCCTTTAACAAAGGTACTTATTTTTTATGTCTTTACCCGGAAATCTGTTAACCACGGCCATGGCGGTTATGCCCCATCGGGATGTGGAGCAGGCCCTGCAGACGGCTCTATCTCTGGATATCCCTTTCTGGCCCCAGTTGCCCCATGTCAGTTATTATGAAGATATGTATGTCCAGGCCTCGGAACACTTTCCCGGGATCATCCTGGATATGGAGAAAAGGACCTTGCATTTTTCCCAGGAGAAATTCGCCCTGGAGCTGGAAGAGACGCTCAGTCATTTTGAGGACCCGGATTATTTTGACATCAGTCCCCAATACTCGGTGGTTTATCAGCGATACTTGGACCTGGATTTATCCGACCGTCCGGCTATTCGGGGGCAAATCGAGGGTCCTATCAGCTTCGGCTTCAACGTCCAGGATCAAGACGGGCGCCCGATCCTTTTTGATGATACGGTTCGGCCTTTTATGCTCGATTTTATGGCCCGGCGGGTGAATACCCAACTGCGGCGGTTAAAAAAGAAAAACCCCCAGGCCTTTATGTATGTCGACGAACCGGGGCTGCAATTTTTATTTAGTGCTATGGCCGGTTACGGGGACCAGGCGGCTCGAGGAGATCTGGATTATTTTTTTTCCTTGATCGAAAGGCCTCGGGGCATTCATTTATGCGGCAATCCCGACTGGGATTTCCTCTTGGGTCTGGACCTGGATATCCTCTCCCTGGATGTGTATGCGAACGGGGAGGTTTTTTCCAACTACCAAAAATCGATCCATAAGTTTTTAGACCGCGGGGGAACTCTGGTCTGGGGTATCGTGCCGACTAATTTTGAACCTTTTGAAAAAGAAGGTTTGGAATCTCTGGAAGAACGGTTAGTCGGACTTTGGAATCTGTTGGCTGAAAAAGGCCTGGATCGGGACTATCTGCTCTCACGAAGCCTTCTTTCCCCGGCCACCTGTTGTCTGGTCAATCGGGATGGAGAAAAAACCGTGGAAAAGGCTTTTCAAATGATCCGCAACCTTTCCCATAGACTCCGGGAACGTTTTAAGTTATGAAATTGGATTTTCAACCATGATGAACAGCCAATCTTATGATAAAACGATTGAGGCTTTGACCCTGATCAGCCGGGCCATTACTTCCGAACAGTATCTGGAAGATATCCTGCGCCTGATTGTCCTGGTTACGGCCGAGGTAATGAATTCCAAGGTCTGTTCCCTCTGGCTGCTGGATGAAAAGAGCCAGACCCTTTCCATCCGGGCCACCCAGAGTATTAATCAGGATTATTTAAAAAAACGTTCCCTGAAAGTCGGCGAAGGCGTGGTGGGGTATGTGGCTCAACATAATAAACCGTATATCTGTTCCAATGTTTTTGAGGATTCCCGGTTTAAGGAAAAATCTCTGGCCCGAAAGATGGGGCTGGTGTCTTTGTTAAGTGTCCCCATGAGTGTTCGAGACCGGGTCATCGGGGTAATCAATTGTTATACTTCATCGGCCCATTCTTTTTCCGAGACCGAACAAAATCTTTTTACTACCGTGGCCAATTCGGCGGCCGTGGCCATTTTTAACACTGAGTTGATGGTTCAGTCCAAAGTCATTCAAGAGGAGTTGGAAACCCGCAAACTTGTCGAACGGGCTAAGGATATCCTTATTCGTCGCCGCAATCTGACCGGAGAGGAGGCCTTCCGCTGGATTCAAAAACGGAGCATGGATTCCCGCAAAACTATGCGGGAAGTCTCCGAGGCCGTTCTTCTCTCGGAGGAAATATAGTCCCTCATTTCTTTTCTCTCTAAGATTTCTTCCCCAAAATCTATTCCATTAATCCGTAAATAGAGTACAGAGTCAAACGTGCTCTATTTTCATCTTTCGTGGTGTCACGTCCCTGACGGGACATGACGGCTTAATCCGAAAATAGGCTTCGGAGCCTTCTGAGCCTATTTTCATGTTTGGTGGTGCCACGCCCCAAAAGGCGGGGCATGGCGGATTAGTTCAACTTATATTTTACCAGAAATTCGAAAAAAATTATTGACAACGGCAATAAGTTAAGCTAAAAACGAAATCAAATTAACAAGTAAGAATAAAGATTCCTTACAAAGACGTAAGAAATTTTTATTTTAAAGAGAGACAAAGGCGTCTGGCCGCATTGAAGGCAGACGCCTTTTTTTATTTTGACTTAATTCAAAGGAGGAAAGAACCATGAATCTGCAACGACCAAATTCAAACGATGCCACCAGAACCTTTAACCGTTCCAAAAGCGTAGTCCCTATGAGCGGATTATGCTCCAGATGTATTGACGGTTGTCGGGGGAATTGTGAAGTGTTCAAGGCAACCTTCCGAGGACGGGAACTGATTTATCCGGGTCCTTTCGGAGATATAACCGCCGGCGGTGACAAAGATTATCCGATCGATTATTCTCACCTAAATATTCACGGGTATGCCTTGGGTGCCCAAGGCCTTCCGGCCGGGGTAGAAGGGAATCCGGACACGGCCCGTTTCCCGGCAGTTAATACGGAAACCGAGTACGGCTGGGATATAAAGGTCAAAATGGCTACGCCGATCTTCACCGGGGCCTTAGGGTCGACCGAAATCGCCCGAAAGAATTGGGAGCACTTTGCCGTTGGGGCAGCCATCTCAGGAATCACCGCTGTTTGCGGTGAAAATGTCTGCGGCATCGATCCCGGCCTGGTGTTGGATAAGAACAATAAAACGGTGGCCGCACCGGACATGGATCGCCGGATTGAAGCCTATCGCCGTTATTATCGGGGACTGGGAGAAATCCTCATTCAAATGAACGTGGAAGATACCCGTTTAGGGGTTGCCGAATATATTATTAGTAAACACAAGATTGAGACCATCGAATTGAAATGGGGTCAGGGGGCCAAATGCATCGGCGGGGAAATCAAGGTGAATTCCCTAGAGCGGGCCCTGGAACTTCAGAAAAGAGGTTATATCGTCACCCCTGATCCTTCCGATCCGATCAGTCAGGCCGCTTTTAAAGACGGGGCCATCAAGGAATTTGAACGGCACAGCCGTTTGGGTTTTATCGGTGAAGAAGAATTTTATGCCGAAGTAGATAGACTCCGCAAGCTTGGTTTTAAACGGATCACCTTGAAGACCGGGGCCTATGGCCTCCGAGAACTGGCTATGGCCCTGAAATGGGGTTCAAAGGCTAAAATCGACTTGTTAACCATTGACGGGGCCCCGGGTGGAACCGGCATGAGTCCCTGGAGGATGATGGAAGAATGGGGCATGCCGTCCCTCTATCTCCATGCGGCCGCTTATGAATTTGCTCAGATCCTCTCGAAAAAAGGAGAACGGGTTCCTGACCTGGCCTTTGCCGGTGGTTTCAGTTCTGAAGATGGAATTTTCAAGGCCCTGGCTTTGGGTGCTCCCTATGTCAAAGCCATCTGCATGGGCCGGGCCCTGATGATCCCCGGTATGGTGGGAAAAAACATTGAACAGTGGCTCAAGAACAAAGATCTGCCCAAAACGGTCAGTGAATTCGGGACGACTCCGGAAGAAATTTTTGTCTGTTATGAAAATGTGGCTGATCTGGTGGGAAAAGACGAGATCAAAAAAATCCCTCTGGGGGCAATCGGTATTTACAGCTATGCCAATAAACTCCAAGTGGGACTGCAGCAACTCATGGCCGGCGCCCGTTGCTTTAATCTGGCGGCCATCAGCCGAAAGGACCTCATGTCTTTGACCGAGGAATGTGCCAAAGTGACCGGCATTCCGTATCTGATGGATTCCTACCGTCAAGAGGCTATGGAGATTTTAAACAAATAGAAATCAGGCGATAGGCCTGAGGCCTGAGACGACAGGACAGGGCAATCAACCCTTCCCCTTCTGTTGCCTCATGCCCCAGGCCTGTTTTATTTGATTTTTATCCAGAGCATTCGGGCTGATTCGGGGCCCGAATTTTTCCATTCCACAGGTACTTCCGAAGTCAGGGAGATTATTTCTCCGGATTTAATGGAATACATCCCTTTTTTAAACTTAACCTCCAGTTCTCCTGAAAGCAGATAACCCATTTCTTCCCCCTTATGGGTGAAAAAATGGTCTGAAAGGGTCGTCCGGGGAGGGATCTCAATCAAAAAAGGTTCGGCCCTGGCTTCCAGATCAAGGGAGGTCAACATTTTTCCCAGAATACTTCCTTCCGGAAATTCAGGGAACTTAACAGAAGTGGCTTCCTGGGGTGAAAAGATGAGCCGTTTCGTCTTGGTGGATATACTTTGAAAGAAGGCGCTGACTTCCACCGAAAGGATCTCGGCCATCTTGACCAGACCCGGTAAGGAAGGATAGATCATATTGCTCTCTATCTGGGAGATCGTACTGGGGGTTACCCCGACCAGATGGGCCAATTCGGTCTGGGAGAGCCCTTTCTTCATTCGCAACTCTTTGATCCGTTGCCCCAAATCGATTCCACTACCGATACGTTTTTCACTGTCAAAGGTTATGACTTTTTCTTTTACCCAATAGGGATGAGGTTTCTGCAGATTTCCCAATTCCCGTTTTTCGGCCTTGAGGATCGTCAAAGAGGTCGTGCCCCTTTTTATGGATAATTCAATGGCCACTTGGGCGATTTGATTGATCTGGGCCCGAAAACGGGATGAATGGGCTTTTTTTTCCATGATCCAATAGGCTACGGTGTTTAATTCATAAAGACGGGGACAGGAATGAGAATAAAATTGGAGGACCTGGTCTTCCCCGCCCCAGAGATCGGCCATGCCGGTCAGACTTTCAAAAACTAAACGGACATCGTCTTTCATCGGGGCGTGAATGGTGTATAGGCTTTCGATGACCCGTTCCATCTTTCTTGGATCATCCACCAGGATGATCTGACAGGGCCTTTGAGATTCCTTATCTTCATAAAACTTCAAGAAGACCGATGATCCGGCTCCTTTTCCGAAGGTAAAACAATCCAGGATAGTCAATGAAGGATGCTCGGATAATGTCCCCAGCTTTTCGATTAAATTACGCGGGGAGCGGTCGAAGGTTATATAAATAACCGGTTTATTCTGGGCTTGAGAGATCTTCAGAAAATTTAAACAAAAAATGGCGGCTAAACTCCCGGCATCATCATGCCAAACCACGTTGTCGCCGATAAAAAGGCCTTCCAATAAATGGTCGAGTTGGGTGATGCCTGAAGAAATCTTTATTTTATCGTCCATGTTATTGGCCTTTATTCATTTTTATAATTTGCTGCCTTTGACGTAGATACTCTATAATTCCCGGCAGGATAGAGATAAAGATAATGGCCAGAATAACTAGAGTGAAATGTTTTTTGACCAACGGGAGGTTTCCAAAAAAATAGCCCCCATAGACAAAACCGGCTACCCAGACAATCCCGCCGATAATATTATAGGAAATAAAACGCCAGTAGGTCATCTGCCCAATACCGGCCACGAAGGGCGCAAAAGTGCGGATAATGGGGACGAAGCGGGCGATGATAATGGTTTTTCCCCCGTGGCGTTCATAAAATTCATGGGTTCGCAGGAGATATTCTTTTTTCAGAAAACGGACCTCTTCCTGATGAAATATCTTCGGACCCACCCAGTTCCCTATCCAATAATTGACTGTATCCCCCACGATGGCGGCTATGCTTAGTAGTAGAAATAACCAGAGGGGATTCAGAACCCCGGTGGCCGCAAAGGCTCCGGCGGCAAACAAGAGAGAATCCCCCGGAAGAAAAGGGGTCACCACTAAACCGGTTTCACAAAAAATGATCAAAAAAAGGATTAAATAGGTCCATAACCCGAAATGACTGATGACTTCACCAAGATGTTTATCCAGGTGCAGGAAAAGATCAATTAAATAGGTTATCCATTCCATGGGTTTTTGGTTTTTCCTTATTAAAAGTTATCAGGTCCCTTTTGAACAGTATAAAGAGCAAAAGGAGGCCCGTTTATGGCCTTTCATACCACAGCTGGTTGAGTTATTGCAAGGAGAGTTCGAATGAATAGCTTTGACGGCATATCATTATGATGATATGGGTTGAATTTACTTAATACGAATATTGCCAAGACTGAATCAAGAGGCAGGGGTATTTACCTTTTTGACCGCTAAAACGTTTTCTATTGAAGTCTCTTGTTACGCCGGCTACCGTTATCCGGAACGGCCGATCTCCTTTAAACTTTTGGAAAGGACTTTTTTAATTGAGGAGATCCTGGACCGTTGGTATGGAGAAGATTATCTCTATTTTAAGGTTCGGGCAGCGGAGCGGATCTATCTGTTAAAATATGACCCGGTCCAAGACCAATGGTCTTTGACCGGGATGAATTAACCGGGAAGATAAAATTTTTCCGGGGAGAGATCATTTTCTTTAGATTTATTATAAAAAAGAATATAGTAGTCCTACTGCCTGACAAATATTAATGGATTGGTCGACGCCGGAGGGTATTGGGACCCGGATCTCTGGTGAGAAAGGACCATTTCCTAATCCTACTTTTTCAGGTCTTGAATTAGGAATTAGGATTTTTAGAAAGGAGACCAAATGCGCAGTGACGTTATGAAAAAAGGGGTGGAAAAAAGCCCTCACCGATCCTTATTTAAAGCCATGGGCTATACCGATGACGAAATCGCCCGCCCCATGGTTGGTATTGTCAACTCGGCCAATGAAATTATCCCAGGCCATATCCATTTGAACCAGATCGCCCAAGCCGTTAAGACCGGAGTCCGGACAGCCGGAGGGACCCCCATGGAGTTTTCCACTATCGGGGTATGCGACGGGATTGCCATGAATCATGAAGGCATGAAATATTCCTTGGCCAGCCGGGAACTGATCGCCGATTCGGTAGAGGTCATGGCCCGGGCCCATCCTTTTGATGCCCTGGTCTTGATCCCCAACTGCGACAAAATCATTCCCGGCATGCTCATGGCCATGCTTCGTCTGAATATTCCAGCCATCATGATCAGCGGAGGTCCTATGCTGACCGGCCGGTGGAGGAAACAAAAGGTTCACCTAATCAGTGTCTTCGAAGGAGTCGGCCAAGTCAAATCCGGAACGATGAAGGTGAAAGACCTCATGGAACTGGAAGACGAGGCTTGTCCGGGTTGCGGATCCTGCGCCGGGATGTTTACGGCCAATTCCATGAATTGTCTGACCGAGGCCATCGGCCTGGGATTGCCGGGAAATGGGACCATTCCGGCGGTTTCCGCCGCTCGAATTCGTTTAGCCAAAAAGGCCGGGATGAAAGTGATGGATCTCTGGAAAAAAAATATCCGTCCCCGGGATATTGCTTCTATGGCCGCCTTTCGCAACGCCATCGCTGTCGACATGGCCCTGGGATGTTCCACCAATACGGTGCTCCACGTGCCGGCTATAGCACATGAAGCCCAACTCCAGCTGCCTCTGGACCTTTTTAATCAGATCAGCCGACAAACGCCCCACCTCTGCAGTTTGATTCCAGGAGGTCCCCATAGTCTGCAGGAATTGGATGAGGCCGGAGGGATTCCGGCTGTTATGGCTGAATTAGCCAAGCTCAAGGCTATTGATGGCCGGGTGATGACCGTCAACGGGACCCGTTTGGAAGAAAACTTAAAAGGGAAAGGTATATTGGATTCCGAAATCATTCGTCCCCTAACCAATCCTTATCATGCGGAAGGGGGGATTGCCATTCTCTATGGAAACCTGGCGCCGGAAGGAGCGGTTGTCAAGCAATCGGCCGTGGCCCCGGAAATGATGACTCACAGCGGACCGGCCAGGGTTTTTAATTCTGAACAAGATGCCCAGAAGGCCATTCTCGGGAAAAAAATTCGCCAAGGGGATGTGGTGGTCATTCGCTACGAAGGTCCCAAAGGTGGGCCGGGCATGCAAGAAATGCTTTCCCCGACCTCTGCCATTATCGGCATGGGCCTGGGAAAAGATGTGGCCTTGATAACCGATGGGCGATTCAGCGGAGGAACGCAAGGGGCGGCTATCGGCCATGTCTCTCCGGAAGCGGCGGCCGGAGGGCCGATTGCCTTGGTTGAAGAAGGAGATCGGATTGAAATCAATATTCCCGAAAAAAGGCTTTCCCTGGTGGTTCCTAAAAAAGAGCTCGAGGCCAGGCGGAAACGCTGGAAACCCCATACCCCTAAAATTCAAACCGGCTATCTCTCTCGCTATGCTCAATCGGTCACCTCTGGAAGTACCGGAGCCATATTCAAAGACCGTTTTTAAGGAAGAAGAGGGAGAGATGAAGAAAAAGCAGAAGGGTATGACCGGGAAGAATAAAAACGGCCCCTAAGATCAAAGAAATCGGAGACTGGATAAATAAAAAATCGATACTTGATTCTGGATACATTCAGTATACAGAATCAAGGTTTACTCGACCCCTCGGCCTCTAACATCTTTTTCAGGCATCATAGTCCCTCAAGGGCATGAGGACTTATTATGGAGGTGGGGCATGATGGAAGCCCGGTGGTATGAAAAAAAAGAGGATCAAAGGGTCCGCTGCTTTTTATGTAATCATCACTGTTTGATCAAGGAAGGACAGCGGGGAATCTGTTGGGTTCGCCAAAACAATCAAGGGACTCTTTATTCCTTAGTCTATGGGAAACCCATCGCCCGCCATATCGACCCGATCGAAAAAAAGCCCCTCTTTCATTTTTATCCCGGCTCGGTTTCTTATTCCATCGCTACAGTCGGGTGCAACTTCAGTTGCCTCTTCTGCCAGAATGCCGATATTTCCCAGTCCAAAGAGTCCGGGATCATTTTTGGAGAAAAGGTACTCCCAGAGGAAATTGTCTCCTCTGCCCTTAAGGCCTCCTGCCGATCTATCTCCTATACCTATACGGAACCGACCATCTTTTTGGAATATGCCCTGGACATTGCCCAATTAGCCAGTGCCCAGGGTCTAAAGAATGTCTTGGTCTCCAACGGTTACATGAGCCCGGAGGCCCTGGAATCGCTTAAGCCCTATCTGCACGCCGCCAATGTGGATTTGAAAGCCTTTCGTGAGGACTTTTATAAAACCCAATGTAAAGCTAAGCTGGCCCCGGTCTTGGAGAGCTTGAAGATCATGAAACGGATGGGGGTCTGGGTGGAAGTCACTACCTTGATCATCCCCACCCTGAACGATTCCAAAGAAGAATTAACGGATCTGGCCCGTTTTATTGCCGAGGAATTAGGAGTGGAGACGCCCTGGCATGTCAGCCGCTTTCATCCTACTTATCGGTTGACCAACTTGTCCATTACGCCGGTGAAGAGGTTACAAAAGGCCTGGGAGATCGGAAAAAATCAGGGACTTCGTTATGTCTATACCGGCAATATACCCGGTGACCAAGGCGAAAAGACTTTTTGTTATCAGTGCGGTTATCAGCTCTTGAACCGTTATGGATTTTCGATTTTGAAAAAAAATTTAAAGGGAGACCAATGCCCTCAATGTCAGACCCCAATCGATGGAATGGGCTGGGGAAGTTAAAAACGTATTCTTCTTGGCAGGAGATAATCCGAAGATAAACTATTCTGAAAAACCCTTAGCCACTTCTTCCCCAGTATTCATGCGGCTTTTTGTGAAGTCAGGAAAAAATAGAAAGAATCAAAAAAAAACAACCAACCGATGAATCGATAAAGATATTCCCTTCTGGGGAAAGAAAAAAAAATTAATAAAAAGAAATTTTTTTTAATTTTTTTGTATTTTTTTCTTGACATACTATATATAGTAGGATAAAATTTTCCCAAATACTATATGTATGAAAGGAGGAACTATCATGGCAGCAACCAAAAAAGCAAAGGCTCCGGAAAAGAAAAAGGCTGTGAAAGCCGCTCCCAAGAAAGCCGCGGCTAAAACAGCAAAGAGCCCAAGCAAGAAGGCTACGGCTAAAAAAGCCCCAGCCAAAAAAGCGGCTCCGGCTAAAAAAGCCCCAGCCAAGGCCCCAGCCAAAAAAGCTCCAGCTAAAAAGGCACCGGCCAAAAAGAAATAACCTTCTGGTTGTTGTTCTCTCGGGTAGTTTAACTGCTTTTAACCTCTTCAAGGGAAGGAGGGAATTTCTTCTAAAGAAGAAATTCCGAAACGCCTTCCTTTTTTTATTTTGAAAAACTCCTCTCTCCCCCTTTATCTAAAAAACGATCAAGGGCTCTCCAAGCATTCTCCCCTGGGCATGTTCGCCTTTTTTAAATTCAAACCGGAAGAGAAGATTTTGAGGTCGAAGGAAACCGTCTCCTGCTTATGACTTATCTAAAACCTTACTCTCCACAGCTGATCGCTGACGGCTACAAGCTTAATGCTGGGTACTTGAACTTCCGATTGAGAACGGATTAGATAATTTTTTCGATTCGGCAAGGAAAGGCCCGCAGGTTGGGTGTACCTAAGGCCGGATTAACCGGTTCATTGGCGGTCAAGATGTTCAGATTCGAACGATCCCAGTCAAAAAGAGATTCAATATTCTTTTCAGGGAACCACCACCCATAATCCAAAAAGACGACTCTTGGATCGATCCGATCCGTAAGAAGGACTTTTTGTTCTATCTGTCCCGTAGAAGTGATCACTCGAACCCACTCCCCTTCTCTTAAATTTAAAAAGCCGGCCGTCTGGGGATGGATTTCTATTCTTGGTTCCAAATGCTTTTTTCGAAGAGAAGAAATCTGCCGAAAAGCGGAATGGAAATAATTTGGATTTTTGCGGCTGGTGGCCAGCAAAGGATATTGCCTGGAGGTTTCAGTAAGTTCTGCAAAGTCCGGAAGAGGATCAAATCCCCATTTTTTTAATTGCTCAGAAAACAGTTCCACTTTCTTTGAGGGAGTCTTAAAACCCTTGCTTTCAAATTTCAGATAGCCTCCTTTCCCTTTAAGCAGCCCCACTTCCTTAAATTGGTTATAGTTCAGACCGGAAGGGGCTAAGACCTCATCCAAGGCCTGGCGGTAGTCTTCCCAAAAATGATCCTTATGACCCATGGCCCGGCCCATCTCGGACAATATTTTTATGTCCGGCCAGCTCTCTCCAGGAGGATCGACTATTTTAGATCGCGAGACGATCCATCCATGGGCCAGACCATAATGCCCGATATCATCAAACTCAAAACCGGTCGCCGCCGGAAGGACTACATCGGCCAAAGCCGCGGAAGGGGTCATGAAGATTTCCGAGACCACTAGAAAATCAAGCTGCATTAAGGCTTGATAGGTTCGTCGCGCGTCACTGTAAGTAAGCAGCGGATTGGAGACTTGAATCACCATGGCCTTAACAGGGTAAGGATGATTGGTGAGGATAGCTTGGATGACTATCGGTGGGGGAACAACCATAAAATTAGGAGCCAATCTAAAGGGACGACTAAGCATTTTTGGGGCCTTGTCGGGTAATAATGAAGCTTTGACAAAATCAGCTAAACGGGTCACCGGAGGCATCGCCGGCAGGATATTACCGCCCGGGATGTCTAAGTTCCCGGTAATCGCCATCAGACAAAGGAGGGCTCGACAGGTTTGCAAACTGTTGACCGTATGTTCCAGGGCATTTCCCCATTGAATGATGGCCGGTCGAGAGGTCGCGTAGGTCCAGGCAGTCTGGATAATCTCTTCCTCCGTCAGCCAGGTAAGTTCAGAGACCCTTTTGGGGGTAAATTCTTTAACCTGCTCTCGCAATTCCTCAAAGCCTAGAGTCCAACGCTCAACGAACGCTTGATCAAATAATCTTTCCCTAATAATAATATGGATCAGTCCCAGAGCCAAAGCCCCATCACTCCCGGGTTTAATTTGAAGATGGCTTTGGGCAATAGAAGCCAGATGGGTACTCCGGGGATCCACGACGATCAAATCGGCCCCTCTTTTCAGCGTATTCAAGAGCCGCAAGGAAATAACCCCTTCTTCATTGGTTTGTAAAAGATTGCTTCCCCAGTTCAAGATTAAACTGGTGGGAGATTCATAGTCGGGGATAGGGAAAAAGCCGCAGGTTAGCAAGCCGGCAATTTCCCGGGGCATATGACAGACATGCTGGGGTCCGCAAACATTAGGGGAACCAAAGACATTGGCCAGACGGATCAGGACGAAATGTTCCAATCCTTTGGGAGCCCCTTGGGCAAAGACTACAGCTTCGGGTCCATGCTCCCGACGAATGCGGTTCAAGGATTCAGCAATATAACCCAGGGCCTCAGACCAGGAAATCGGTTTCCAGCGTCCCTCCCCACGGGCCCCCTGTCTAAGCAGAGGAGTGGTCAGTCGGTCGGGATGGAGGGTTCTTTCCGGAGAGCTCAAGGCCTTGGGACAGATATAACCCTGGCTGATCGGGCATCGGGGATCTCCCTTGACTTTAACGATCCGCCCCTCATGAACTTCTACTAAAAGGCCGCAGCCTCCATGATCCATCCGGGAACAATGGGTCTTGAAGACTCCGGATGGTTGTTTTTTAGTCTCCATTTGGCTTAAATCCTTTGTACCTGTACTACTGAAAGGTAATCCCTTTTAGAAGGGCTTCCAGTTCAACCGCCGCCTCGTCCCTTGGTTTTAAGGGCCATCATGGCTAAAATATAGTTATAAATTGTCCATAACATAGCTATTAATTAACTTGACAACCAAATCATGGCTACTATAATAATATAAACTTTCGCCAAAAAGAAGCACTAAAAGGAGGGGGAAAACTAGAAGCGGTCAAGGGTGAAAAATCGTTGGATTTAGGAATCTTAGGGCAAATTTCTTTCCATTTGGAATTTGTTCTCAGTTTTTCAGTGTTATCCTGATCAATGGTCTCCTCTCCGGAGATAAGGCGGTCATCATCGCCTTTGCGGTTCGTTCCTTACCCAGGAAAAAACACATCAAGGGCCTGGCCTTTGTCTGGAAAGTGATTCTGACCTTTTTTTACCTCCCCACTCCTGGAAATTCCATTCCTAAAATGTATGGGTAGGGCTGTTACCTTCTGGACCGCCATCAACAACTTTGAAGAAAAACCGACGGGAAATTATCTTATTTTCAGGAGATAACCCTTAAGAATTTGAAAAAGAATAATTACACTCAAACGAGGAGGAACAATGAGTCTGAATGAACTGTTGGATTTACTGATGGGCACCTTGCAGACCACCGGATTTATCTATGTCGGTTGGAAAGTCATGGTGATGTGGTGTATAGGATTATTTTTCCTGTACATGGCCATTGTCAAGGAATTTGAACCTAATCTGCTCCTGCCGATAGGCTTCGGCATTTTTCTGGTTAACTTTCCCAATACCCCGCTTTTCGGATATACCGAAGGGCATCCCCAGCTTTTACAGTTTTTTTATAAATACGGCATCATCTGGGAAGTGATCCCTTGCCTTATCTTTCTGGGCTTGGGGGCTATGACCGATTTCGGTCCCCTGATTGCCAATCCCAAGATGCTGCTCATCGGGGCAGGGGCCCAGTTAGGGGTCTTCGTAACGTTCACCGGGACCATCCTTTTAGGGTTTACGATCAAGGAAGCGGCTTCCGTAGGGATCATCGGCGGAGCCGATGGGCCGACGACTATCTATCTTACGGCCCGTCTGGCCCCACATCTCTTAAGTGCCAACACCTTGGCCGCCTACTCTTATATGGCCATGGTCCCCTTGATTCAACCGCCTATCATGCGCCTGATGACCACTAACGCCGAACGCCAAATTCAAATGAAAACGACCTTAAGGCCCGTTTCCAAGACGGAGAAGATCCTTTATCCCCTGATCTGCGGCGGAATCATCGCTCTGTTGGTTCCGGCGGTTATGCCCTTGATGGGCATGTTCATGTTCGGCAACCTGATGAAGGAAAGCGGGGTCGTTCCTAGGTTGACGGCCACGGCCGGCGGGCCGATGATGGATGTAGTCACCATCTTTTTAGGAATAAGCGTGGGGGCCTCGATGGTGGCTGAACAATTTCTGTCTTTTAAACCCTTAATGGTCTTCGGTCTGGGATTGTTTGATTTTGCGGTTTGTACGGCCGGAGGGATCTTGACCGTAAAGGTGATGAATTTGTTTGTAAAAGATAAAATCAATCCCTTGATCGGGAACTCCGGGGTTTCGGCAATTCCTATGGCCCCCCGGACCTCTCAGGTTTGGGGACAGAAATATAATAAAAGAAATTATCTCTTAATGCATGCCATGGGAGCTTGTCTGGGCGGCTCTATCGGATCGCCGGCTGCCGCCGGGATGCTTTTGGCTATGTTTGACTAAGGAGGTAACCAGATGAAAAAGAATAGATATTTCCTGTTGGTTATAATGCTCCTGTTCGTTTTAGGGGTTTTCAGTGTAACCAGGCTCCTGGCCAGTTCTGAGGGGTCAAAAGAGACCATTCCGAACACCGGTGGGGCTCAGACCGGACCTTCAACCGGTACTGAGCCGGTTAAAGGTCCGGTTGATTCTGCTTTGGTGATCCCCAAAGGCCCACAATGGATGGGGGCACCGATCATGCCTGGGGGGAACCCGTTACCAGGAGAATCCACACGCCAGAATCAAGAATATAATCTCCCTTATAATCAGGTTCTGGCCTGGTATAAGGAAGCCCTGAAACGCTATCCCGATGCCCGCTATCGGGATTGGAAAGAAGAAATGTATATTGAGGACCAGGGCGGATCCAAATGGCACGCTATCATTATTTCCAAAACCGGGGGACCTAAAACCGTGGTGACCATTGTTAAGGACAACTGGACCTGGATTTGGGCCACCCTGATCATACGATTTATTGGCGTTTTTGTCGTCTTGCTGGTATTATGGCTGGGCCTGAATATCGCCGGGTTTATCATGCAGCGTCTGATTAAAGAAGAGAAAGCCGGGGCCAAGGCCTAAAAAGGTTGAAGAGGCTGAAGGCCGACACTTAGTTCGAAAATAGGACTCAGAGTCGGTCTGAGCTATTTTCATCTTTCGTGGTGTCACGTCCCTGAAGGGACATGACGGCTTAGCTAGAAAGGAAATAGTATGGCTCATCCTGTCTATTTTTTGGATCTAAAGGCTTCACCCAAGGAAAACCGTTTGGATCGCCTCGGCCGTTTGTTGGACCAGGTTCCTTTTTCCAAGCCTTTGCAGAAAAACAATCTGGTGGCCGTCAAGATCCATTTCGGCGAAAAGGGCAACACGGCTTATGTCAAACCTATCTATGTCCGCCCCATCACCGATAAAATTCGGTCCTGGGGCGGCAAGCCTTTCCTGACCGATGCCAATACCCTTTATGTGGGTACCCGAAGCGACAGCGTTTCCCATCTGCAAACCGCCTTGGAAAACGGTTTTTCTTTTACAGTGGTCGGGGCTCCGCTTTTGATTGCTGACGGCCTAAAAGGGAAGTCGGCCATTCGCGTTTCGATAAACCAACAGCATTATAAAAAGGTATCCCTTGCCGCGGATATTGTGGACGCCGATGCCCTGGTTAGTATCGCCCACTTTAAAGGTCATGAGTTGTCCGGGTTCGGAGGAACGATCAAGAACGTGGGGATGGGCTGTGCCTCGCGGGAGGGAAAACTCAGTCAGCATTCCAATATCGCCCCCAAGGTGACTAGAAAAAAATGTATCGCTTGCGGGGAATGTCTCAGCCATTGTGCCCAGAGTGCTATAGCCTTCCATGAGGAAAAGGCCCTTATTGATCCGGAAAAATGCGTCGGATGTGGGGAGTGTATCCTGATCTGCCCCCAAGGGGCCATTCAGATCCAATGGAATGAGTCCATTCCCGTATTTCAACAAAAGATGGTTGAATATACGATGGGCGTTCTGAAAGGAAAAGAAGGCCGGGCCATTTTTTTAAATTTTTTAACCGACATCACTCCGGCCTGTGATTGTTATGGTCATAGTGATCGGCCGATTGTTCGGGATATCGGCATCCTGGCTTCAACAGACCCGGTGGCCATCGATCAGGCCTCCGTCGATCTGGTCAACCATGAGCCGGGTCATAAGGATTCGGCCTTAACTAAAAATTATAAATCCGGGGAAGATAAATTCCGCGGGGTCTATCCCCAGATCGATTGGGAGATTCAACTTCAATATGCCCATGAGATCGGGCTGGGAACCCGGAAGTATGAATTGGTGATCTTGAAAGAATCTTAACAAATCTCTCCCCAGAGCTTCTTTTTAGGAGTCGGGAAAGACCTGCTGTTTAATTGGTTTACCTTAAGGTTTTAATGATTGAAGGGTTTGATTAACCCTCGGGCCTTTCAATCTTTAAAACCTTTCTTTTTTCCAGCCAGATGGAGCCAGACCCAAATCTAAAAGTTGTATTCTCTGGAATTTCTGATTTTCTTGATAGGTTTCTCTCCCGGATAAATCACCCTCCGTCCCTCCAAGATTAGACCGTCGCCCGCTTTTGGCTTTTATCTTGAAATAATAAGAAAAATTGACTATAAAAGAAGGAAAAATTTGAGGAGGTTTGGAGGCATGAAGATTAAACGGATCGCCCATATTGGGGTTGGCGTCAAGGACACCGATCTGGCCAAGGCCCTGTATCAGGAGATGCTTTCTTTACCGGTTAGCCATGAAGAACGCCTCGGAGAACTGAAGATTGCCTTCGTTCCGGTGGGGCAAACCAACATAGAATTGGTTCAATCCACTGATCCCGAGGGGATCATGAATAAATTCATCGATAAAAAGGGAGAGGGGATCCACCATCTAGCCTTTGAAGTGGAAGATATTGATCAGGCCTTGGAAGAACTGAAGGCCAAAGGGGTTCCCCTCATTGACCAACAGGCCCGTCCAGGGGCCCATGAGGCCCGAATCGCTTTTTTACACCCTAAGGGGACCAATGGTATTCTCATTGAATTGGTTCAATATACACACTAATACAATCAAGGTCTACGGTTCAGGGCCTAGGTTTCTGGAAAAGGAAAAGCCTTCTTCCGATCCTCCCCCTGATTTCTTTTAATTAATTAGAATCCTTATGCATGTAACCATTCACCTTAATCTTTTAAACCCAGCGAGGTTCAGTTATGTGGGATTACACGGAGAAAGTAAAAGAGTATTTTGAAAATCCCCAAAACATCGGGGATGTCGAAAATCCGGATGGGGTAGGCGAAGTGGGGTCCTTAGCCTGTGGAGATGCTCTACGGCTCACCTTTAAATTAGACGAGGACAAACGCATTACGGAAGCTAAATTTCAAACTTTCGGCTGCGCCAGCGCCATCGCCTCCTCTTCGGCCTTGACCGAATTGATCAAAGGAAAAACATTGGAGGAGGCTGAAAAAATTACCAATAAGGATATTGCCGACTTCTTGGGGGGGCTGCCCAAAGAGAAGATGCACTGCTCGGTCTTGGGAGAACAGGCCCTGGGGGCAGCAATTGCCAATTATCGGGGACAAGTCATTCCCAAAATGGAGGAGGGGGAAATTGTCTGTGAATGTTTTGGGGTCACCGATAAAGAGATTGAGCGGGTCATCCGTCAAAACGGGTTGAAGACCCGAGAAGAGGTGACCAATTATACCAAGGCCGGAGGCGGTTGTGAGTCCTGCCATGATAAGATCGAAGTTATTTTGGCTAAGATCCTCAAGGAAGACAAGAAACCCATAGAGACCCCGGTGCAGCCTGGGCCAACTCGCCTGACCAATATTCAAAAGATGAAACTGATTGAAGAAACCCTGGAACGGGAGATCAAACCGGCCTTGAAGGCCGATGGGGGCGATATAGATTTGATCGATATAGAAGGTAATAAGGTTTTGGTAGCCCTCAGGGGGGCCTGTTCCTCCTGCCGGGCCGCCGAAGTCACCTTAAAAGACTATGTGGAAATCAAATTCAAGGAGTTTGTTTCCCCGGATATCATTGTCGAGGAGGTGCGGCTATGAAGGTGGTCTATCTGGACAATAATGCCACCACCCGAACAGCCCCCGAGGTCGTTGAGATCATGCGGCCCTATTTCAGCGAACTGTACGGCAATCCCTCCAGTATGCATTCTTTTGGAGGGCAGGTAGCCAAACAGGTCCAACAGGCCCGAGAACAGGTGGCGGAAATCATCGGGGCCGATCCCCTGGAAATCGTTTTTACCAGTTGCGGTACGGAAAGCGATAATGCGGCTATTTGGGGCACCTTAAACTCCTATCCGCAAAAAAATCATATCATCACGACCAGAGTGGAGCATCCTGCCGTAGGCAACCTGACCACCTATTTGTCTAAAAAAGGGTTTAAGGTAACCGCCCTGCCGGTTGATCGGGAGGGCCGATTGGATCTGGACCAACTGGCCTCGGCTATCACCGAAGAAACAGCCCTGGTCAGTATCATGTGGGCTAATAACGAAACGGGAGTCCTTTTCCCCATAGAAAAGATCGCCCATTTGGTCAAATCACGAGGGGCCGTCTTTCATACCGATGCCGTTCAGGCGGTTGGCAAACTTCCCATCGATTTGGCCAAAATCCCTATAGACCTCCTCTCTTTTTCCGGCCATAAACTGCATGCCCCGAAAGGGATAGGGGTCCTCTATATCCGTAAAGGGACCCGTTTCACCCCCTTTATGATTGGAGGTCACCAGGAAAGGGGAAGACGAGGGGGAACGGAGAATGTCCCCTATATCATCGGACTGGGTAAGGCCTGTCAACTGGCCAAAAAGAATTTGATACTGGAAAATGAACGGGTCCAGGCCCTGCGCGACAAATTGGAAGCAGGAATAATAAAAACGATCCCAAAGGTTTTAGTTAATGGTCATACCGATGAACGCTTAGGCAATACCCTGAGTATCAGCTTTGAATATGTCGAAGGGGAATCCATCCTTCTCCTCTTAAGTAATTTGGGTATTTGTGCCTCCTCTGGATCGGCCTGTACCTCCGGGTCTTTGGAACCCTCCCATGTCCTTCGGGCCATGGGAGTCCCTTTCACCGCCGCTCACGGCTCAATCCGTTTCAGCTTGAGCACCTATACCACCGAAGAAGAGATCGACTATGTCTTGAAAAATCTTCCCCCGATTATCAGTCGTTTGAGAACCATTTCTCCCTTCTGGAAAGAGGGGAAGATCATTCCGGCCAGTACGGGTCAGTAATCAGTAAGTCGAACATGATAAATAGGATAGAAGAAACCATAGCAGGTCAATCTTATTCAGTAATATCTAAATGAAGACAAATCAGGATTCCATGGACCCATCTTTATATTATGTCATCATGGCTGGAGGCCGAGGAACCCGTTTCTGGCCCAGGAGTCGGACCAAAAGGCCCAAACAGCTCCTGGACATAGTCGGTTCAAAGACCATTTTGGAACAGACCATTGATCGACTCCTGCCTTTAACCGACTGGGAGCGTATTTTCGTGGTCACCGAGATCGCTCAGGCCGAAGCCATCAAGACTTTATTACCGGACCTGTTAGAGCATCATTTGATCGTCGAACCTCTAGGGAGAAATACCGCTCCCTGCATCGGGCTGGCGGCTATTATTTTGGAGCAAATCGATCCGGCCGCCACCATGGTTGTTCTCCCGGCTGATCATTACATCCTTCAAGTGCCTTCGTTTCAGGATACCTTGTTAGCGGCAGTTCAGGCGGCTCGGAAAGGGAATTATTTGGTCACTCTGGGGATTAGGCCCAACTTTCCAGAAACCGGGTATGGTTACTTGGAACGGGGAGAGCAGATTATGAACATTAACGGCCATTCGGTCTGGAAGGTCAAGGCCTTCCATGAAAAACCGAATCGCTCCAAAGCCGAGGCCATGTTAAAGACAGGAAATTTTTTTTGGAATAGCGGTATGTTCATCTGGAGCGTCTCAGCCATCCTCAGCGAATTTTCCCGATCAGCGCCAGCCATGTCCGCCGAATTGGAAAAACTTAAGCCCTTTCTGGGAACCTCGGACTGGGAAAGGGCTTTATTGACCGGTTATGAAGTAATGGAGAATATCTCCATTGATTACGCCATTATGGAAAGGTCTGAGAAAGTTATCATGTTGAGCGGAGACTTCGGCTGGAATGATGTGGGTAGCTGGGAGGCGGTTTATCAACTGCAAGCCAAGGATGAACAAGGGAACTGTGTTTCCGGGCCGGTTTTGATACTGGATAGCCAAGGGTGCCTGGTCCATAGCCCCCAAAAGGCCGTAGCCCTCATGGGAATGAAAGATTTGGTTGTCGTCGATACCCCAGATGCCCTATTGATCTGCCCCAGGGAACGGGCTCAAGAGGTCAAAAAAATAGTGGAACTACTGGAGAGACAGGGGAAATTCGAGTTATTATGATTTTTTGATGTTGGAGGAGAGAGTGGACCCCCAAATTTTTCGAGAATACGACATTCGGGCTATTGTGGGTAAAGAACTCACCTTGGAAGAAGTCGTTAACCTGGGAAAGGCCATGGGCACTTATCTCGGTCGACAGGGGAAAAAAACGATTTCCCTCGGCCGGGACGGTAGGCTCAGCTCCGGGCCTTTTAGAGAACGTCTTTTGGATGGGTTATTATCTACCGGAACACAAGTGATCGATATCGGGGTTTGTCCCACTCCCCTGCTCTACTTTTCTATTCGTCATCTGAAAGCCGATGGCGGGATCATGATCACCGCCAGCCACAACCCGCCAGAATATAACGGCTTCAAGATTTGCAGCGGACCGGATACCATTTTTGGGGACGAGATTAAAAAAATAGCTCAAATAGCCAAGGAGGGAACGTTTCTTTCCGGTAAAGGGGAGGTCCGGGAGGAAGATGTTCTCCCGGCTTACCAAGAATTCGTCTTCAACGATATTCAACTGGCCCGCCCTTTAAGGGTAGGCCTGGATGGAGGAAACGGAACCGGAGGATGGCTGGCCTTACCGATTATCAAACAACTGGGTTGTACCGTTTACGATTTATATTGTGAAGTGGATGGCTTATTCCCCCACCATGAACCGGATCCGACGGTACCTAAAAATTTAACCGAATTAATCGATCTAGTCATTCGGGAAAAATTGGATATCGGACTGGCTTATGATGGAGACGGAGACCGTCTGGGAGTGATCGACCATGAGGGTAATATTATCTGGGGTGACCAATTATTGATCCTCTTTGCCCGGGACATCCTTCAAAGCCGCCCCGGTTCCATCTTTCTCGGTGAAGTAAAATGTTCCCAAACCTTTTACGATGACATTCCCCGTCAAGGCGGACAGGCGATCATGTGGAAGACCGGCCATTCCTTGATTAAGCAAAAGATGAAAGAGGTCCAGGCCGTCTTGGCTGGAGAAATGAGCGGCCATATCTTTTTTGCCGATCGGTATTTTGGTTTTGATGATGCCGTCTATGCTTCTTTGCGATTATTGGAAATTCTATCCCGAAGCGGAAAAAAAATCCCCGAACTGCTGGCCGGGGTACCGAAAACCTGTTCCACTCCGGAAATTCGAGTGGAAACTAGCGAAGATCACAAGTTTCAACTGGTGGAAGCCGCCAAAAACGAACTAGCCCGCCGCCATCCTATTATTGATGTCGATGGGGTCCGGGTATTATATGAAGACGGCTGGGGTTTGATCCGGGCCTCTAATACCCAGCCGGTCCTGGTCCTCCGTTTTGAAGCCCAAACTCCCCATAGGTTGACGGAGATCCAAAACGAAATCGAGGAAATTCTTCTAAGGATGCAAAATAAACTTTAAGGGGACAGGGTCTTAAAATTAAAGAGGTATTTTAATCACCCGCCGAAAAACACACTCCCCAAGCCTCGAATGTGATACCAAGAGAGGATCTTTCTTATTCCTTCCGTAAATTTCCCTCCGGCACCCTAATGGAAAACCAATTTTTAACCCTTTAAAGCAGGCAGGCTTTAAAAAAGCCAGAAAAACTTAGATAATAGAAGATGGCTACCTTGTCAGAATAAAACTGAAAAAGTTTTTTTACGGATAACTCCGCAAATTCCCAATTGATTATAGAAAACCAAATATAGAAAATGGTTTTAACCGGTTAGATCCGGTATTTCATTTTCAGCCTAGTCTATAGCCTATTTTTAACATCGTTGATGCCTTGCAAAAGCTAACTGAAAAATTTGTTCCTTGGGATTTGACAGTCCCCCAAAGCTAAGATAAAAACACGACCAACCATCCCAACAGGGTTTATCTTTTAGCCCTTCTGAAAATAGATTTTTGACAACAAAATGATCACCGAAATTTTTTCCGCAAAGCTATAGGGAAGTACTAGATTGGCCAATCGTAATCTCTAGAGAATATCAACAGTCTTTTGACTATGTAATAACGATCGCTAAACCCTTTGGCTTCTTTTGAGATCTGACTTTTTTTATGAAAGATACCTTCTGGCAAACCCTTAAAGAACGATTAAAAGAGACCATTCCTGAAAATCAATATCGGATGTGGATTGAGCCTATGGCCCCGATTCCTTCCGCCGCTCAGGAAATTCTCTTGGGATGCCCTAATGACTTTTTTTTGAAATGGGTCCGGGAAAAATTTTATCCCACTATTTGCCGAATGGCTCAGGAATTAGAGCCGAAAAATATAAGGATTGATTTGGGGGTTTCCCCAACGGACAGTAAGCCTAGCCTACCCCAAGAGGCTAAACCGGAGCAGTATTTTCTGCCGGGGTTCGACCGCCGAAAACGGGTCAGATTAAACGAGAGTTTTACCTTTGATCAGTTTGTCACCGGGCCCAGCAACCAATTCGCCTATCTGGCCTCTCTGGCCTTGGCAACGGACAAAAATCTTTACAATAATGCCCTCTATCTATTCTCCTCTACGGGGCTGGGCAAGACCCACCTTTCCCAAGCCGTAGGGAATTATATCCATCGGCATAAACCCGGGGCCAAAGTTTTATACCTTTCGACTGAGGATTTTGCCAATGAAATGGTCTCTTCCATCAAATCGAATTCAATGGAGATCTTCAAAGAAAAATACCGCCGAAACTGTGATTTTCTTCTCTTAGAAGAAGTGAATTTTTTAAGCGGGAAGGAAACAACCCAGGCCGAGTTGAGTTATACCTTGGACGCCCTATTTAATGACCACAAGAAAATAATCTTTACCAGTTCTTTGCCGCCTAAGGATATCCCCCGTCTGGGCAGTAAATTGAAATCGAGGTTAAATTCGGCTTTAATCGGTCCGATTGAACCGCCGGACTTTGAAACCAGACGCTCTATTGTCGATAAAAAAACCAGCCTCTTGGGCTTAAATCTTCCCCAGGAGGTCAAAGAGTACTTGGCCAGCAAACCTTTTCAAGATATGAGGCAATTGGAGGGATGCTTGATTCGCCTGTCCGCCCAAGCCACCCTGTTGAACCAAGTTATGGACTTGGCCTTAGCCGAATGGGTCGTCAAGGAACAGATCCAAGAAAAGCAAGAGATTTCCATTGAAACGATAAAGGATCTGGTGGGGAAATTTTTTCGTATTTCCGTTCAGGAGATGACCTCTCCTTCCCGGAAACGGGTTCATTTGCTTCCCAGGAACCTTTCCATTTTTTTAAGCAAAAAATATTCCGGCCAGACCCTGGAGACCATCGGCAAGGCCTTTAATCGGGATTTAACCTCGGTCATCTATGCCGTCAATTCCCTGGAAAAGCTCCTGAAAAAAAATCCGGACGTTTCCAAGCAGGTCAATTTCCTGTCAGCTCAACTCGAAAGGATTCAAAGTGGCCCCTCCCCCACGACCCATTAAGAGAGATTTTTCTGATTCCTGGAGAAGAATCAAAAAGCGCCTCCAGACCTATACCGATCAAATAATCGACCTGCAACGAGATCTGACGGCTATACCGGCCTTGGGGCCTCAAAATGGCGGTCAGGGTGAATATGTCAAGGCCTTGTATCTGGAAAAAATGATCAAAACCCTTTTCCCGAAAACCTTTTTATCCATTCCTTGCCCGGATCCCAAAGCCCTCCAAGGCGTTCGTCCTAATCTTCTGGCCCTCTTTGAAGGACAGCGTTCATCCAAAACCATCTGGATCTTAAGTCATATGGATATTGTGCCCGTTGGTGACCTGAGATTATGGAAAACAGATCCTTTTGAAATAAAAAGAAAGGGAGACAGACTCTTCGGCCGAGGTGTGGAAGACAACCAACATGGCATCGTTTCGTCTTTTTTTGCCATCAAGGCTTTGCAGGAGGAAGGCCTGAGGCCGACCTACCCGGTTGGTCTTATTTGGGTCTCCGATGAAGAAACAGGTAGTCACCAGGGTCTAGAATATGTCCTCAAACGCAAAAGGAACCTTTTTAAAACGAAGGACCTGATTATTGTCCCGGATGCCGGGAACCGGGAAGGCACAATGATCGAGATTGCCGAAAAGAGCCTTCTCTGGCTGAAATTTTCCCTCTCCGGAAGACAATGTCATGCCAGTCGGCCGGATTTGGGCCTTAATACTTTCCGGGCCACGGCCCATTTAATCATGGCCTTGGAAAAGCTCCCCCGAATTTTTAACAAGAAAGATCCTCGTTTTGATATCCCGGTCAGCACCTTTGAGCCGACTAAAAAAGAGGCCAACGTCCCCAACATCAATACCATCCCCGGCAAAGATGTCTTTTATCTGGATTGCCGCATCCTCCCAGAGTATCCGCTGAAAAAGGCTATTGAAACGATAAAGGAGATGGTCGCCCTAGTCGCCAAAAAAACCGGGGTCCGTATCAAGGTAGAAGTGGTCAATGCCGTACAAGCCCCTTCGGCCACAGCCGCGGATGCCCCGGTAGTGCAGGCTTTACAGAAAGCGATTGAGGCTGTGAAGCAAAAAAAGGCCTTTCCTCAAGGGATCGGCGGGGCAACGGTAGCGGCCTTCTTTCGTCAAGTAGGTCTTCCCGCAGCGGTCTGGTGTACCTCTTCCGAAACAGCCCACCAGCCCAATGAGTATTGCCGCATATCTGATCTAATCAAAGACGCCCAAATCTTTGCCCATATTTTTTGCCAACCCTGACAAGGAGATCCTCCATTCACGTAACTAATCCGTTTTCCTTCTTACGGTACAAGATCAACCCTTTTAGGTTCTTACGTTAGAGCCTCTGAGAATTTATCTCTACCTTTCCAGTTATGGGGATAGGGGGTCTTGTTTTTGGGGGTGTCCACCATTTACTCCAGAGCTTCTTTCCCGGTTTGGGGCCGGATTATCTTCGCAAGAAGACCTGCTCAGACCGACCCCTATGGGGCGGTTCCCGGTTTCCCGCTGAGTAACCTTTGGACATCCCCAAAAAACAAGACCCCCTATCCCCCAAATTTCAATTATCTTTGGCTAGTTTTTAACCTCTAATCCTCTTTACCTATTTCCAAGAAGATTTCGGATGGCCCTTGACATGACGAGGCATTTCTTCTATATTTTTTTAACATCGAGTAAACAATACCCGAAAAATGAGGAGGGCTTATGAAAAAAAAGTGGGGGTTTCTTTTGACCTTGGCTGTCATAACTTTGGTTATGACCGGCGGGCTGGCCTTTTCGGCGACCAATGTTGTTAAAATTGGGGTTATCTATCCTCTGACCGGTGGAGCGGCGGCTGAAGGACGAGAACTTCGGGCCGGGGCCGAACTGGCCTTGGAAATTGCCAATAACGTTAATCCGAATATCGCCATGTCCATGGCCAAACGTGGAGGAATCAAAAGCCTGGGTAATGCTAAAATTGAATTGATCTTCAAGGACCATGAAGGAAATCCCACCTTAGGGGCAGATTTGGCTAAAAAACTGATCCTCGATGATAAGGTCGTCGGTATTTTGGGGAGTTACCACAGTGCCGTCACCAAGACGGTCAGCGCTGTTTGTGAGCAATACGGGATCCCGATGATTAATGATTCCTCGACCTCCCCGGCCTTGACCGAGAGAGGATTTAAATGGTTCTGGAGGACCACTCCTCATGACGTGACCTTTACCAAGGATTTATTTGAATTCTTGAAGGGGATAACCGAAGGGAAAGCCAAAGGGGTCAAAGCCGTTCCCAAAGCCGAGTTGACCAATTTGGCTTCGGCCTGTGAAAAAACGGAATGGGGGTCTCATGTCTCCCAGTTGATTGAATCCTTTGCCAAAGAATACGGATTTTCGGTCAAGAAATCCATCCTCTATGCCGCCAAATCCACCGACCTTTCCAGCGAGATCGGGTCGTTGAAAGCGGTTAGGCCCGATGCCATGCTTTTCGCCTCCTATGCCTCCGATGCCATTTTGATGATGAAGACCCTCAAGGCCCAGAAGGCCCAACCCAAAATCGTCTGGGGACAGAATGCCGGATTTGAAGCCCCGGAGTTTAAGACCACCTTAGGGGATGACATCGTCGGGGTCTTGACCCGAACGGTTTTCCTGCCCAAAGTGGCTACGGTTAAAAAAGTTTCCGGCCAGATTAATGAATTTTATAAGAAAAAAACCGGACGCGATTTTAGCGGGGCCTCAGCCCGGGCCTTTACCGGGGTCCAGACCTGGGTAGAAGTCTTGGAAAAAGCCGGGTCGACCAAGCCGGCGGACATTCAGAAAGCCGCCAATGCCATCCATATCCCCGGTGACCAGCTCATCGTCCCCTGGGCCGGGATTAAATTCAACACCAGTGGTAACGATTTGGGACAGAATGCCTTGGGATCAGGAATGATCGGTCAATATCAAAAAGATAAAGACGGGAATATCAATCTGGAAATCGTCTATCCCTTTGATGTGGCCACAGCCAATCTGATTTATCCTTTCAAGGGATTCTAAATTAAAAATTAGGCAAGGGGCAAGAGGCGATAGGCAAGCCTAAGAAAGTCTTTCGTTCTATCCTATAGCCCCTTGCCCATAGCCTATGGCCTCTCTTATTTTTTCATCCGTGGTGTCACTTTCTTTTTAAGGGTCTGTCTTTATACTATGGAAATTTTGCTGAGCGCCTTGGTCTCCGGTTTATTGCTGGGGATGGTTTTAGCCATCGTAGCCTTGGGATTGACCATTATCTTCGGGGTCATGGATATGGTCAACTTTGCCCACGGCGAATATCTGATGATCGGCATGTATGCCGGATTGTTAACGGCCCAGGTTACCGGTATGGATCCGCTATTTGGACTTCCGGTAGCCGCCGGAATCGGTTTTTTGTTAGGGCTCCTTTGCTATTATGGTTTGGCCAAATTCCTTCTAAGGGGCCCTATGGTCGCCCAGCTCTTAGGCACCTTCGGTTTGATGCTCTTTTTGCGGAACCTGGCTCTATTGTTAATGGGATCAGAGGATCGGGCCATCCACAAGGGAATCTTGGTGGGAAAAAGTTTTGAAATCGGGATGGGCGTGGTCCTTCCGGCCACCAAACTAGCCGCCGCCCTGCTGGCTGTAATCGCTTTCATCAGCATCTGGTTGATTATGAACCGGACCAAGATCGGCAAGGCCCTGACGGCCACGGCCTTAAACGCCGAAGGGGCCCGTTATATGGGGATTCAAACCGAATGGATGAATGCCCTAGCCTGGGGCTTAGGCGGGGCCACGGCCACCGTGGCCGGGGCCTTATTAGTCAATTTTTGGTCGGTCAATCCCTTTGTGGGGCTGCTGTTTACTATGATTGCCTTCACCATCGTGGCTTTGGGAGGGTTCGGAAGTGTTCCCGGGGCCTTTTTTGCCGGGCTGGTGGTAGGGGCCATTACCGAATTTCCGGGCATCTGGGATTTTTTCACCTATACCTTCCAGATCAAATGGATGGAACAAGTTCCCATGACCTCATTTAAATATACCCTGGTCTATCTGGCCTATTTCCTGATCATGGTACTTCGTCCTCGGGGCCTCTTCGGATGGAAGCAATAAGAAACGCCTTAGATTTTTCGGACTTTCCCAGAGTGGACCGCTCCCTGGCCCTATTAGTGGCCCTTTTTCTGATGGCCTTTCCCCTGTTTCCTCACTCCAGCTTTGCCATGGCCACCATGATCCAGTTTATGATGTTCAGTATCTACGGTATGGGTTGGAATACAATCGGCGGATACGGGGGCCAGGTGGATCTGGGCAAGGCCCAATATGTGGGCATAGGCGCGTACACTACGGCCGTGCTCCTGATCCGTTGGGATATCCCTTTCTGGTTCTCCATGCCTCTTGGACTGGCATTCTCGGTTGGCTGGTCCTTTATTATCGGCTATCCCCTCTTCCGTTTAAAAGGCCATTATTTTGCCATTGCCACTATCGCCACTTCTTTAGTACTCAAGGATATTTTTGAGATATGGCCCTTTGTCGGGGCCGCCAGAGGATTGGAGATCTCGCCGATCAAATATACCCCTCCTGATTTTTTCCGCCTGATTTTTAAAGAAGACGTCTATTACTATTATCTGATCTTGGGGATCTTTTTCCTGGCTTTATTTTATATGAACTGGTTTCGCAAATCCCGTCTGGGATTTCAACTGCGGTCCATTAAAGACAACGAGGATATCGCCCGATCCCTGGGGATTGATGTCCATTGGGCCAAAATTAAAACCTATGCCGTGGCCACGGCCTTTGTCAGCGTGGTCGGTTCCTTTCATGCCTGCTATATTAAAAACATCGAACCGGAAGATACCATGAGTCTGGACATATCCGTTCTCATCGCCCTCATGGCCATGCTTGGCGGGGCCGGTTCCTTATGGGGGCCGATCATCGGAGCGGCCATTCTCATTCCGATGAAAAGTTATCTGAAGGAATGGTTAGGGGCCTCTGCCGGACTAGTGGGGATTGATCTGATTATTTACAGCACCATCATCATGTTGGTGGCCGCCTTTGAACCCCGGGGGATCTGGGGTATCGTCGAGAAAATCAGGCGACGAAGGAGAAAAGGCCTATGAGTCTATTGAAGGTGCTGGAGGTGAGCAAAAATTTTGGAGGACTCCGGGCCAATCAGGACATTTCCTTTTCCGTAGGGGAGGGAGAAATCGTCGGTTTGATCGGACCGAACGGAGCCGGCAAGACCACCCTGTTTAACTGCATCGCCGGCTATTTCCCGGTCACCTCGGGACAGATTATTTTTAATGGAAAAGACATTACCGCCCTGAAAGATTTTGAGATCGCCAGGCTGGGTCTGGCCAGGACCTTCCAGGTCTATGGCGCTTCCGGTGATCTCAATGTCCTGGAAAATATCATGATCGGGGCCTTCTTAAAGACGGCCTCCCGAAAAAAATCCCTGGACCATTCGCTGGAAGTCATGGCCTTTATGGGTATCGAGGCCCAGGCCAAACATCTCATGACCGAGATCCCGGTAGCCGCCCAGAAAAGGGTTACCCTGGCCACGGCCTTGGCGACTGAGCCCAAGATGATGCTTTTGGATGAGGTAGCCGCGGGGTTAAATCCCTCGGAGATAGAAGAATTGATCAGCCTTTTGAAAAAAATAAACCAAGAGAAAAGGGTTACCCTCCTTTTGACCGAACATGTCATGGAGCTGGTGATGCGTTTAAGTAAAAGAGTGGTCGTTTTGGAGAGCGGGCGCAAGATTGCCGAAGGAGATCCCCAAGAGGTTATTCGAAATGAAGAGGTCATCAAAGCCTACCTGGGGGAAAGCTTTCTAAAAAAGACAGCGGAGCAGATTCAAGGGTAATGCTGGATGTAAAAAACATAGAGGTGCGTTACACCGGCCTTCCGGTTATCCAGGATATTTCTCTCCAAGTTAACCGGGGGGAACTGGTTTCGGTAGTAGGGGGCAATGGGGCCGGAAAATCGACCCTCTTTAAGGCCATCATGGGGGTCCTCCGCCCGACTAAAGGATCCATCTTTTTCAACGGATCCGCCCTGACCGAATTAAATACCGCTGCAATCGTCCGACAGGGGGTGGTCTGTATACCGGAGGACCGCAAACTATTTCGTCCTCTTTCGGTGGAAGAGAACCTGCTTCTGGGGGCCTTTACCCTCTCGGACAAACCGCGTATTCAGAAACTCTTGTCGGAGACTTTCACCCTCTTCCCGAGATTGAAGGAGAGAAGACTTCAAGCTGCCGCTACGCTTTCCGGAGGGGAACAGCAGATGCTGGCCATCGGCCGGGGTCTCATGTCTGATCCCCAATTGCTCCTTTTGGATGAGCCCTCTTTGGGTCTGGCCCCCCTTTTAGTGGATGAGGTCTTTAAGGTCATAAAGCTGTTGAAAGACCAGGGCATGACCATTCTACTGGTGGAACAGAATGTGCGGGAGGCCCTGGAAATTTGTACCCGAGGCTACATCCTCCAGACCGGCAGGACCATTCTGGAAGGAACAGGAAACGAACTCCTAAACAGCGATGCCGTTCAAAAGGCCTTTCTGGGACTTTAAGGTTCAGGGGTCAGCGGTCAGGGTTAGAGAAAAACTAGCCAAAGATATTTGAAATTTCGGACTCAGGCGATCTTAATGGACCATCCCAAAATCCTGCTCACTGGTGATTCGGCCTTGACCATCGAGTTCGGGGCCGCGATTGATCCTTTGATCAACCGCCGGGTTCAGACCCTTTATAAAAAACTGAAGACCGATCCACCTTCAGGAGTGATTGATCTTATCCCCACCTATCGATCCCTGCTTATCCAATATGATCCAATCAGCTTGTCGGATGAACACCTGCGAAAGATCATCTCGTCTTTAATGGATGAAGCCGAAGGCCTGGTGAAAGAGGCGGCTCGGATTGTTGAGGTCCCGGTTTGTTACGGGAAAGGTTTCGGGCTGGACCTAGAGGAAGTGGCCGCTTATCATCAATTGACTGTGGATGACGTGATTCGGATCCATTCCCAATCAACTTATCAGGTTTATATGATCGGTTTTACCCCCGGCTTTCCCTTTATGGGCGGACTGGATAAACGTCTGCTTACACCCCGGAAAAAAATACCCCGGGAAATAGTCCCTGCCGGCACCGTGGGTCTGGCCGGCCAACAGACCGGGATCTATCCTATCGAAAGTCCCGGAGGCTGGCAATTGATCGGCCGGACCCCGATCAAGCTCTTTGATCTTTGCCTAGGCGATCCCTTTTATCTGAAACCCGGGGATCAGGTTATCTTTAAACCGATTAGCAAAGAAGAATTTGAAGACTATTAAAATCATCAACGCCGGCCCGCAGACTACAATCCAGGATCAGGGCCGGTTTGGTTTCCAGGACCGGGGCGTCCCGGTCTCCGGGGCTATGGACCAGGAGGCCTATCGGCTTGGTAATCTGCTGGTAGGCAATCAAGGCCACGAAGCCTCCCTGGAGATCACCTTAGGAGGATTCAAGGCAGAATTTTTATCCGAGAGCTGTTTTTGCCTGACCGGTGCCGAAGGAGAAGCCCGTTTAAACAACCAGTCCATCAGGACATGGACCGCCCATCGGGCCGTACCGGGTGATGTCCTCTCTCTAGATTACGGTCGAAAAGGGGGGCGCTGGTATCTGGCCCTGGCCGGAGGAATTGACATCCCTCTGGTCCTGGGCAGTCGGTCGACCTATCTTCGCGGTGGCTTCGGGGGTCTGGAAGGACGGCCCCTTCGAAAAGGAGATCAACTGGAGACCGGCCGCCCGATGGGTCAGGCCTTGCTTTCTCCCCTGCCCGGTGACCTGATTCCGGGATACAGTCAAGTCCCGGTGATAAGAGTGGTCATGGGGCCCCAGGACGAAGCGATTACCGAACACGGATTATCTACATTTTTAAATGCACCCTATACCGTTACCCAACGAAGCGACCGCATGGGTTGTCTGTTGGAAGGACCGCCCATAGAACATAAACAAGGGCCGGATATCATCTCCGATGCCACGGCCTTTGGTTCCATCCAGGTACCGGGAAGCGGTCAGCCGATCATCCTGATGGCCGACCGGCAGACTGTCGGAGGCTATGTTAAAATAGCCACGGTCGTTTCGGTGGATCTGCCTCTCATCGCCCAATCCCTTCCAGGCCATAAGGTTCGTTTTCAGGCCGTCCCTTTCCAGGAGGCCCAGTCTCTGTTAGTCGAGAGGAAAAAGCGGCAAACAATCTTCTTCCGATTGGGTGTTCCCAAGGAGTGAGAAAGGAGCTCCGAATGAAAGGATTTAAAGGGATAGTACTCTTATTACTCTATATGACCGCTTCTACAGGTGCCTGTTCCACCTTGAACCGCTTTCAGCGGGAAGGGGAGTTCAATCTTCGAGGGTTAGAAACTAGGGTAACGGTCCAACGTGATGAGAAAGGCATGGCCTACATTTATGCCCAAAATATGGATGATGCCCTCTTTGCCCAGGGATTCGTCACGGCCCAGGACCGCCTATTTCAAATGGAACTGACCAGGCTTTTTTCTTCGGGCCGACTCTCCGAAATGGTCGGGGAAGAGGCTAAGGCCCTGGATATCCGGATGCGGACCATCGGCTTTTACCGAAATGCCCGAAGGCATGCCGCCATACTGGATGCCTCCACCAGGAAAAGTGTTCAGCGATACGTGGACGGAATTAATGCCTATCTGCAGGAAAGTCCGGAAACCCATCCTTTAGAATTCAAACTTTCCGGAATCGTCCCCCGTCCTTGGGGCATTGAAGATGTGCTGGCTGTCATGTATTCCGTCAGTTGGGATACCTCCGCCAATCTGAAAACCGAGATCATTGCCCAGATGTTGACCGAAAAACTGGGGCCGGAAAAGGCCCGGGAGATCTTTCCCTTGACCATCAATCCCGATGTTCCGCCAAAGGTTTCAAAACCCGCCGCCGGAGGGGACGAAGAGATCCTCGGTCTGCAGATCCACCGTGATCAAAAACTCCTGGGCTTTCTGGAACCCGGTCTCCTCCAGATGGGAAGTAATAACTGGGTGATCAATTCCTCATCCTCATCAGGAGGCAAACCGATTCTGGCCAATGATCCGCATTTGGATCCCAGGATTTTACCTGGGCCGTGGTATCCTTGTGGGATCATCCTCCCCGGAATGCGATTTGTAGGCGTGGGCATACCCGGGACCCCGGTTCTCGTTGTGGGCCGGAATGAACATATCACCGTGGGTGTCACCAACAGCTACGGCGATTTGCAGGATCTCTATATCGAGACCCTTGACCCCACAAATCCAGATCGATATCTCGAGGGAGAACATTCCCTGCCCTTCCAGGTGATTGAAGAAGAATTAATGATCAGGGATAAAAAAAACGAGGGAGGATTTCGAAAGGAAAAGATCCGGATCAGGATGACTCGGAGGGGTCCGGTGGTTTCCGGGGTATTACCCGGCTTGACCACCGCTAAGGTCATCTCCTTACGCTGGGCACCCTTTGAAACCATGGGACCGACCCTGGGGCTGGACAAGGTCTCCAGGGCCCGGTCGGTTGAAGAAGTGCGGGCGGCCCTAAAAGAAGTGAATTGGATCAGCCTTAATTTTGTCTTTGCCGACACCAATGGAGACATCGGCTGGCAGGTCTCGGGAAAGCTGCCCATCCGCTCCCAGCGCGATGGAACGGTCCCCTTTGTCGTCAAAGACGGCCGGGACAATTGGACCGGCTGGATCCCTTTTGAACAGATGCCTCAGGCCCAAAATCCCTCGAGGGGTTGGCTAGGCACGACCAATCACCGGACCATACCCGAGGATTACCCCTATTATTTCTCCTCGCATCTTTCGCCCTCCTATCGGCAGAGGCGCTTAAATACCCTCTTGGATGCCCCCGGTCTGAAATCGTCGGAGGACCATTGGCGATTCCAGCGGGACACGTTAAACCTCATGGCCAAAACAATCACCCCGATTATCCTCCGGGCAATTAAAACCGACGGGGAAACTCGTCCCCTGGCCGAGGTCCTCGAGAAATGGGATTTCCGTGATGATCCGGATTCTCCGGCGCCGACCATATTTCAAGCGGTCTATGGCCGTTTTGCCCGCTTGTTTTTTGAAAAAAAACTGGGGCCGGAGCAGACCGCCACCTTGCTCAGCAATTGGTATTTCTGGCAGGAACGGCTTCAGGCCATGATTCTCGAAGAGACCTCTTCCTGGTTTGAGCAAACCGATTCCGTAAAAGTTCGGGAAGCCATCGACGCCCTCTTCCGGCTGGCGGCCTTAGAAATAAAAAAGGAACTCACCTCAACCCTTGGACAAGACCCCCAATCCTGGTTGTGGGGAAAGGTCCACCGGCTTGAATTGGTCAGCCCCATTAGGAGGACCGGCCTAGGCAAAGGCCTTCTTGGCGGTGGCTCACAGGCTATGGGCGGATCAGGGGAGACTCTTTATAGAGCCATTTATAACTTTAACCAACCCTTTGCCGTAGTCGAATCGGCTTCCCTGCGAATGGTGGTCGATCTAGCCGATAAGGACAAGATCCTGGCCGTTCTGCCTGGAGGGGTAACGGCTCGCCTCTTCGACCCCCACACCACCGATCAGATCGAGGCCTTCATGACCGGTGAAAAGAAGTATTGGTGGTTCAGCGATCAAGCTATAAAAGAGCATACCCATCATACCCTGATCCTCCGCCCTCGATAATCCTCAAGAAACCAAATTTTGAGAATCATTCATGGCCTTCACCACAACGACATCAAAAGGTCCAGGTGAAATGAAAAATCATATTGAAATGTTAAACGGTTAAACGTAAAATAACATTATCTGATGACGAAAGGATGCCTAATCGAAAAGTTAAACATTTCCTTTTAAATTCCTGAAAAATCATTTCCTGGAAGGGAGACTTACGGTTTTTAGAAAGGCACTCCGGAATGGAAGAGAGTCCTGGGATAACGGCGGATCAGATCAAAGAGATAGCCGCCTTAAAGGAAAAAATCGAGAAATTGCAGCAGTCCGACAAACTCTGTAAGGAGGCGGAACAGCGGCAACACCTGACCGCCGAGATCCTGAGTATCCTGAATGACCCAACGGGCTTGACCGATGCCATCGGCCGGATCCTTTCGGCGATAAAGAGGGAAACAGGATTCGAGGCCGTGGGGATTCGCCTGTGGATGGGCGATGACTTTCCGTATTTTGTCCAGGAAGGTTTTTCGGATGATTTTCTGCTGACTGAAAACGCCCTGGTCTTTCGCACCCAAGATGGTCAACCCTGCCGGGATTTGGACGGCAACCTGAGCCTGGAATGCACCTGCGGGTTGGTCTTATCCGGAAAGACCGACCCGAACGATCCCCCTTTTACAACCGGAGGAAGCTTCTGGGCAAACAACACCTTGCCTCTCTTAGAGCTTCCCTCGGACCAGGATTTGAGAATCAATCCGCGAAACCGCTGTATCCATGAAGGCTTTCTCTCCGTCGCCCTTATTCCCATCCGCTCCAATCAGGAGATCATCGGCCTCCTGCAACTGAATGACCGGCAAGCAGACCGTCTCAATTTGGAGATGATTCAATATCTTGAAGGGATTAGTGCCAGTATCGGTGTAGCCCTGCAGCGCAAACAGATGGAAGAGGAACGCAAAAAGGCTGAGGCGGAAAAAGAACAACTCATCAAGGAATTACAGGACGCTCTAACCAAGGTTAAAACCTTAAGCGGATTCCTGCCCATCTGTTCTTCCTGTAAGAAAATTCGTGACGACAAGGGTTATTGGCAGCAAATTGAATCTTATATCCGGGATCATTCTGAAGCTGAATTCAGTCATGGTCTTTGTCCCGATTGTGCTAAAAAGCTTTATCCTGGATTTATAGGCTCTAACAAATATCGTAAATAAGAGCGGTGTTCACTTAGAGGCCTGAACTTTTTTTAACTCTTTTAAGGAGTGGCCAATGACCGCCTTCAAAGCGGCAATCGTTTTTCTGTTATTTGCTTCCCTCCTTGTTCCTCTTTCGGCCTTTGCTCAAGACTCCTCAAGAGCCCTTCTTCCAGTCACCGCGGTGGTCTTAAAAAATTTCCCCCCTGCCTATACCCTCGAAAAAGAAAATCGACCGACCGGCTTTGCCCTTGACTCCCTGGACAAAGTGGCGGCCTTAGCCGGATTGCAAGTCAACTATTTATTTAAAGATAACGGCGGAGAGGCTATAGAAGCCCTCCTGACCGGTCAGGCCGATCTATGCCCTTTCCTGGCTGTTACTTCTAAACGAAAGGACGAGTTGGAATATTCGCCCACTTTAGTATTGGAGCAAATGGGTTTGGTGGTTCGAAAAAGCACCCATGATATCAAAGAGCTCCCGGATCTAGCCCATCGCCACGTAGGGGTGCTTAAAAGAAGTGCGGCTTGGGAAATACTTAAAAACAAGGCAGAGTTAAAACTGATCGAAATGGAAAGGACTGATCAGGCCCTGTTTGCCCTATTGGCCGGGCAGGTTGATGCCTTGGTCGTTCCCCAGCAGATTTTTATGGCCTTGGCCCGCAACGCAGGATTGGAAGATCGCCTCAAAACAACAGGAAAGCCACTCTTGGAAGTAAGTATGGCCATGGCCATAGGGAAAAAAAATACTGAGCTTTGGAAACGTGTAGAGCCTGCAGTGCGCGCCTTCCTGGCCTCACCGGAATATCATACCATTTATACCCGCTGGTACGGTGCTCCAGTCCCCTTCTGGACACCTCAACGCATCATCTGGGTAATGAGTGGCCTCTTATTAATCTGCATTTTGGCCATGGCCTTATGGCGTCACAGAGCGGTGTTACGGATCAACCGGCAATTAGTAGCTACCATGAAAGAACGTGAGCAGACCGAGAATGCCCTTCAAAAAAGCGAGGAACAGTTCCGGCGATTGATTGAAACCGCACCGGAGGCCTTTCTTGTTTTTGACTGTGATGAAAACCGGTTTATACTGGCCAACGCCCAAGCAGAGAAGCTGTTTGGATACAGTCAAGAGGATTTGCTCAAGGGCGGACCGGAGCTTATCTATAATCCGATTCAGCCTGACGGGAGACCTGTCCCCGAGAGCATAAAAGAGAATATCGAAAAGGTCCTGGCCGGAGAAAGACTACTGGTTGAACGATCCATCCGTAATGCCGCAGAGAAAGAACTATTCTGTGAACTACGTTTGGTCCATTTTCCTTCTGCCGAGCAACGGCTGATCCTTGCCACCTTTCTCGATATCACCGAGCGCAAACGGGCCGAAGAAGCTCTGAGACAGAGTGAAGATAAATTCCGGCTGACTTTTCATACCAGCCCGGATGCGATCAACATCAACCGTTTGGAGGACGGCTTGTATGTAGACATCAACCAAGGGTTCACCAATCTGACCGGTTTCACCAAAGAAGACGTCATAGGGCGAACCTCTCTGGAATTAGATATCTGGAACAACCCCACTGACCGGGAACGACTGGTGCAGGGCATACGCGAACGAGGCTCTTATGAAAATCTGGAGGCCCAATTCCGGAGAAAGGACGGCAGCCTTGGTACTGGCCTCATGTCAGCCAAAGTGCTTATGCTAAGTAACGTTCCCCATATCATATCGATTACCCGGGATATCAGCGACCGCAAAAAGAATGAGGAATTATTAAAAAAGAGTGAGGAGCGCTTCAAGGCCCAGTATGAAAAAAATCCTATTCCGATTGCCGCCTGGAAAAAATTGGGAGAAGAGTTTGTTTTGGTGGATTCCAATCAGGCCGCAATGGATTTAACGAATGGTCGAATTACTGAATTTATCGGCATAAAAGCCGGGGATCTATATAAATACAAGCAGAGCATTCTTTTCAACCTTGAAAAATGTTTTAAGGAACAAACGTTAGTCACAGAAGAAATCTTCTCGGATCATTTTCTTCCGGGTCGACTATTGATGACTACCAATGCCTATATCCCTCCTGATCTGATACTGGTCTACTTCCAAGATATTACCGAAACCAAACGGGCCGAAGAGGCCCTGCGGCAAAGAGAAATCCTTTACCGAACGCTTTTTGAATCGGCCCATGACGCGATTTTCATGATGCAAGGGGATCGGTTTGTGGACTGTAATTCGGCAGCTCTCCGGATGTTCGACTGCCCTAGGGAGGCAATTGTCGGAGAGACGCCCATTCGCTTCTCCCCCACCCTCCAGCCGGATGGTCGCAGCTCCAGCGAAAAAGCCCAGGAAAAAATAGAGCTGGCGCTTCAAGGGGTCCGCCATATTTTCGAATGGCGGCACTGCCGACTGGATGGGAGGGAATTTGACGCCGAAGTCAGTTTGAGCAAAGTAGAACTGGCTGGGAAACCTTTCCTCCAGGCCATTGTGCGTGACATCACCGAGCGCAAACAAGCCGAAAAAGAGAATGAAAAGTTGCAGGCCCAGATTCGCCAGGCCCAGAAAATGGAGGCCATCGGCACCCTGGCCGGGGGCATCGCCCATGACTTCAACAATCTCCTGACGGTTATTATGGGGTGCACAGAATTAAGCCTGATGAATCTTTTACCGGACGATCCAACCCAACACCATCTGCTACAGGTGCAGCAGGCCAGCAAGCGGGCCACGGATCTGGTCCAGCAGATACTAACCTTCAGCCGCCAGACTGAAAAGGAGCGAAAATTAATCCAGCCGGAGATCATTGTCAAAGAAGCCATTAAAATGCTCCGATCCTCCTTACCTACAACCATAGAGATCCGGCAAGAGATCGAGAAAGATTTAGGCACCATTTTAGCCGATCCGACCAGCTTTCATCAGATCCTGATGAACCTCTGCACCAATGCCGCCCATGCCATGCGCGGACAAATCGGCGTTCTAAGGATTTCCCTGGACAAGAAACAGATTGGGGTTGATGAGGCTGAACAATTAGAGTCGATACCAGGCTCATTTATCCGCTTAACGGTGAGCGATACGGGACATGGCATGGAGCCGAAGGTGCTGGAGCATATCTTTGATCCGTATTTTACGACAAAAAAATTGGGGGAAGGGACGGGGCTGGGACTGGCCGTGGTCTATGGGATCATCAAAGGCTATCAAGGGGCTATTAAGGTTTACAGCGAGTCCGGGAAAGGAAGCACTTTTGAGGTCCTTTTGCCTAAGGTAGATTATGGGGAAGACGAATTGGTAACCCAAGGGCCGGAAACCCTACCTTTTGGAAACGAAAAAATATTACTGGTCGATGATGAAGAAACGTTGGTTTACACCATCAAGAAGATGTTGGAGGGACTGGGCTACCAGGTGGCGGCCAGGACAAGCAGTCTAGAGGTCCTGGAGCTTTTTCGGGACAACCCGAAAGGATTCGATCTGATCATTACCGACATGACCATGCCTAACCTGGACGGCATAGGTCTTGCCCAGGAAGCAAGGTTAATCGATCCGCATATTCCGATTATTGTTTGTACCGGCTACAGTGAAAGAATAAATGAGGAAACATTCAATTCGTTAGGAATCCAGGCCCTGGTTATGAAACCCATTGACAGAAACACGATTGCTAAAACCGTCCGCCAGGTACTGGACCGGGGAAGTTTGAAACTTGAAATTTGAAACTGGGGATTGATGTATGAAAGAGATATATGAGTTGGATGTCTACCTGTTGGCTGAACGCCTTTCAGATTTTATTTGGAACGGATTTGACACCTGGCCGAAAAAGGTTCAACAAACCATTGGTTATCAAATAATCGGATCATCAGACAGTATTTCTGCTAATATAGCTGAGGGTTATGGTCGATATACCCCTTCCGAGAGGAAGCTGTTTTATAGATATGCGAGAGGGTCATTCGAAGAAACAAAAGCCTGGCTGCGCAAACTTATTCGCCGAAAAATAATCTCGAAACAGGAAATAGAGGAGTATTCAAAGATTATAGATGAACTGGGTCCGAAACTCAATGCCTTCATCAAAAGTACAAATTAAAAACTGTATTAACAAGTTTCCAGTTTCCAGTTTCAAATATCAAGGATGACTAAATGGCCAAGATTCTGATCATCGATGATGAAGAAGGTATCCGCTACACCCTCTCGGTCATAGTAAAAGGCGAAGGCCATGAGCCGAGGTGTGCCCATGATTTAAAAAGCGGACGGGAAGAGGCCTTGTCAAACTCCTTTGATGTGGTCTTTCTGGATGTGATGATGCCGGATGGGAGCGGTTTGGATCTATTACCGGAAATCATCAAAACTCCTTCCCGACCGGAGGTCATCATCATTACGGCTTTAGGAAATCCCGAAGGGGCGGAACTGGCCTTAAAAAACGGGGCCTGGGATTATCTCCCAAAACCCTTTACGCCCCAGACCATCATCCTTCAGCTTAAACGAGCCCTCCAATTCCGGGAGAGCCGGAAAGAACAAAAACCTCTCCAGATATTAAACCGGGAAAAAATAATCGGCACCAGCCCTCCCATTAAAAACTGCCTGGATTTGGTGGGTCAGGCGGCTCAAAGTGATGTCACCGTCCTGATCAGCGGAGAACCCGGCACCGGCAAAGAACTTTTTGCCCAGGCCATCCATGACAACAGCTCTAGACATAATCGAAATTTCATCGTCGTCGATTGTGCCGCTCTACCGGAGAATCTGGTGGAAAGCGTGCTTTTTGGACATGAAAAGGGGGCCTTTACCGGAGCGGACAGAACCCAGGAAGGCTTGATCAAACTGGCCGATGGAGGGACTCTCTTTCTCGATGAAGTGGGGGAGCTTCGTCTGAACATTCAGAAAACTTTTTTGCGTGTTCTTCAAGAACACCGCTTCAGGCCGGTTGGGGGGAAAAAAGAAATAAAAAGCAATTTTCGTTTGATCGCCGCAACGAATCGCCATCTTGAGCAGATGGTTCAAAAAGGGGATTTTCGTCAGGACCTTTGGCACCGCCTCCAATCCCTGGTCATTCACCTCCCTCCCTTACGGGAAAGGAAAATGGATATCCGGGAACTGGCCATGGTTTTTATGAATCGGTTCTGTGATCGGAATAATAAAGCTACCAAAGGGGTTTCGCCGGAATTTCTGGAAGCCCTGCTGGCCTATGACTGGCCGGGAAATGTGAGGGAACTGGAAAACAGCCTGAACAGCGCAGTGACCACCGCCGGAGAAGACCCCGTTCTTTTCGCCAAACATCTGCCCCTGCATATTCGGGTGAAGGTGACCCAGGACATAGTTAATAAAGAAGCTCCGGTTATTTCAAGGCCTCCTGATGATCCGAGTAAAAACCAAACAATGACCACTTTCAAGGAGTATCGAGAAACTATTATAAAGGAGGCCGAGAGAAAATACTTGCAGGATCTTATGTCCCTAACCGGCGGGGATCTGGACAAGGCTTGTCTGGTATCCGACCTTTCCAAGTCCCATTTATACGCCCTTTTGAAAAAACATAAAAAAGGATAATCCTCTCCAAAGAAAGGATTTTGCCCCGATATAAA
>Ga0233425_10001761_pt1 | contig 46130 bp, 39 predicted proteins | sample Watercolumn_Towu_2_FD_181712 | JGI IMG/M metagenome (GOLD analysis project Ga0233425, IMG submission 181712) | Freshwater microbial communities from Lake Towuti, South Sulawesi, Indonesia - Watercolumn_Towuti2014_140_MG | ecosystem: Environmental > Aquatic > Freshwater > Lake | place...
AAGAGTTCTTCGTGGGGGCGCGCGAGCATATCGAGAGCGTCGTTAATTGCAATGGCGGTTTTCAATATCGATTACTCCTTTACAGCAAAGCCAGAAACTCCTCGACTGTCATTCCGGCATTTCTGATTAACGCTCTAAGAGTTCCGGTTGAAAGCTCTCGGTGCTGCGGGATGGACAGGTTTACCCGTATTCCGGGTTTCACCATTACCAAGTGGCTGCCTACCTGGCCAAGCGTAGTCCATCCGGCCCGCTCAAATGCCTTGGCGGCTTCCTTTCCGGATATATTCCCAAGACGCCCCACAACTTAGACCGCAACCATCACAGGATGGCTGTCGGACTGCCCCGGCAACGCTGAAAGCGCCTTCATGTCCTCGGCCCATAGCCAAGCGACTATCGCTTCCCTGATGTTTTCAAGCGCCTCTTTTTCATCCTTGCCCTGCGAAACACATCCCGGAAGAGCAGGACACTCGGCAACGATCCAGCCATCTTCGGCAGTGGCAAGCGTTACATGAAATACCATTGACGATACCTGCCTTTCACTTCGACATGAATTTTTATATTCTACAACGCCCTGCCGCAGTTCGAACAACTGCCGCCGCTCCGGACGAACGAGCGGCAATTGTGGCATTCGACCATCTCGATCGGCTGATTTGAACCGCAGTACGGGCAGAGCACTGCATCCTTGGGAATGGCGCGGCGGCAGTTGGCGCATTGCTTGCCGCTCTGAACGGTCAGCACAGCCGGAAGGAAAAACACGATGATTATCGCGAATGGGAAGAAAAAGCTCAACAATCCCCAGAAGACCGGGCCTCGGCCCTTGCTTTTTGCCAGCAGGCCTCCGGCTATACCGGCGATCAGGTTAAATATCCAGATTCGCATCATCCCTCACAAACATAAAACGCGCGGCCATGCCCAAACGGCAAGCCGCGCGTTTCAACTGCAACGTTATTTTTTCGGCTCGACGATCGTGATCTTCATGTCGATCTTCTCGATCGGATTGTCACGCGGGTCGCGTTTCGAGTTCACGATCTTGTCCGCCACATCCATACCCGACACAACCTCGCCGAAGACGGTGTACTGCTTGTCCAGGAACGTCGCGTCGGCCACGCAGATGAAAAACTGCGAGCCGGCGCCGTTGGGGTCGCCGGTACGGGCCATCGAAAGGATGCCGCGCTTGTGCGAGATATCGTTGAACTCGGCCTTCACGTTATAGCCGGGACCGCCGGTTCCGTCGTTGCCACGGTTGTCATCCTTCGAAAGCGGACAGCCGCCCTGAATCATGAACCCTGGAATCACGCGATGGAACGTGGTTCCGTTATAGAATCCGCTTTTTGAAAGCTCCATGAAGTTGTTGACATGGTTCGGAGCCTTTTCCGGATAGAACTTGAGTTCGATCTTGCCGAATTTGGTTTCGATAATAGCGTGTGTGTTGGCCATCTTCTCTACTTCGGCCTTGCTGAATGTCTTGCTTTTCACCTCAGCGTAGCCCTCCCCGCCCGGAAAAAGAAATGCGGCCGCGAACAGAAACAGTAATACTCTCAACTTCATCACACGTTCTCCTTTGCATGGTCATTACGAATTACTCTCACTTTCGTTTAATGATCGCTTCAGCGACCTTGTATGCGTTTTCGATACAGTCGTTCAGGCTCACGCCGCGATATGCGTTCCCGGAAAGCACCAGTCCCGGCTGATTCGCCAGCGCCGCGTCAATCGCGGCAAGCCCTGCCGCGTGGCCGATATTATACTGCGGGATAGCCTTTTCGTGCCGGTATGTCCGCGCAAAAACCGGATCGGCCTTCAGCCCCATGATCTCCGAGAGCTCGGAGCGCATGGCGTCTATCATCACGTCGTCCGGCATCGATGCCAGATCGGGCCTTCGCGCGCCGCCGATCATGCTTCTAAGCAGAACGCGGCCATCCGGCGCCCGGTTCGGAAATATGCTTGTATCCCAAAGGGTTCCAAGAATCTTTCGCTTTTCACGCGACGGAACCAGAAAGCCGAATCCGTCGAGGTTGCAATCGACATCCTTCGCCCTGTACCCAAGGCAGCAAACCGTAAGCGGCGGATACGGTATCCTGTCGAGCACAGCCGAAACATCCGGCGCGATCTCGCGAAGCATGGCCGCCTGCGCGTATGCCGGAGACGCAAGCACAACCCTGTCGGCCTCTTCCACGCCTCCGCCCGCCAGATGAACCGCGTACCGGCTGCCGGAGCGCGAAACCGCCGCTACCGGCGCCAACAGCCGCAGCCGTTCGCCAAGCCCGGCGGCCAGCGCGTCGGTCATGGTGGCCATGCCGTCGTAAAACGATGTCAGTTTTCCGCCGGGGCTTGCGCTGGGCATGTCTTTCTTGCGCTCACGCCTGGCTTTTTTCTGGAGGCTTATCAGACCGCGAATCAGGCTTCCGTACTGCCGCTCTATCTCGTAGATGCGCGAAAAGCAGCTTTTCAGGCTCAGATTATCTGCATCGCCCGCATACACGCCTGAGGCCATCGGGTCGATCAGCTTTTCGTAGGCCTCGCGCCCAAGCCTGCGCGTGGCAAATTCCGCAAGCGTTTCGTCGTCGGCCTTGCCGCGGGGGATGATCATCTCGAACGGGATACGCAGCCGTCCGGCAAGGCTGAGCAGGCTCGACTTGAAAAACGCGGGCGGCGATTCCGGGAGAATGTGAAGCGTGCCTTCGGAATATATGAACCGTTTGCGCGATGCATCGAAGCTTACTGTTGGCTTGATGCCGACTGCGGCGGCCAGTTCGAGGGTTTTGGGCTTATTGTCCAGAAATCCGTTTACGCCGCCTTCGCATAGGAAGCCTTCGGGCGTTCTGTCTGTCCAGACCTTGCCGCCAACGCGCTCGGATGATTCCAGAACAAGCACGTCGAGGGACGGATCGAGCGCAAGCAGCCGGTTGGCCGTGGCAAGCCCGGAAACACCCGCCCCAACGATGATTATCCGCAACGAAAAAAAACCTATTTACGGCGGCTCATCTCGTGAACCATCTGCACGAGCGCAATGGCGTTTTCACGCGGCGTGGGCGGAAGGATGCCGTGGCCGAGGTTGAAGATATGGCCGGGCCGTCCGGCGGCGCGGTCGAGCACATCCTTCACGCGCTTCCGCAGCTCTTCCTGCGGCAGAAAGAGCGTGCATGGATCGAGATTGCCCTGAATTACGGTTCCCTCGCCAAGCTGTTTCCATGCCACGTCCAGATCGTGCCGCCAGTCCAGTCCGATAACCGATGAACCGGCGGACTGCATCAGGTCGAGAATCGTCGCGCTGCCGTTTATGTAATAAACAATCGGCGTATCGGGATGACGCTCGCGCACATACGCAATGGCGCGTTTGACATACGGAAGCGCGTATGTCTCGTAATCGGCCCGCGAGAGAAGCCCTGCCCATGTGTCGAAGAACTGCACCGCCTGAGCTCCGGCCTTTATTTGGGCGTCGGCGTAAACCGAAACCGTCTCGGTAATCTTCTCAAGCAGCGCGGAATATACATGCGGAGCCTGAAACATCAGGCGCTTGGCGTCGGAGTAATCCTTGGAGGTTTCGCCCTCGATCATGTAGCAGGCAAGCGTGAACGGCGCGCCGCAGAAGCCGATAAGCGGAACCTTGCCCTCAAGCTCGCGCCGCAGGATGCGGATAGATTCGAGCACGAAACCGAGATCGTCTTCCGGATCGGGAACGCCAAGCTTCTCAACGGCCTGCATCGAGGTTATGGCCGGTTCCAGCACCGGGCCTTTCCCTTTAAGGAACTGCACCTTCATGCCCATCTTTTCGATCGGCGTGAGAATGTCCGAAAACAGAATTGCGGCATCCACGCCGAGGATGCGAACAGGCTGCAACGTAACCTCTACCGTGAGTTCCGGGGTTTTGCAGACGGTCATGAAATCCGCCGTTTTCTGAACCTCGCGGTATTCCTCAAGATAGCGGCCCGCCTGCCGCATGATCCAGATCGGGGTATATTCGGTTGGCCTGCCGTGGCATGCCTCAAGAAATGGATATGTCATTTAATCCTCCGTATTGGTGGTAAAAGCGCCGCTTGCCGCGCCCGCGATAAGCACAGATAACTTGTAGCCGATAAAATAACATTTTTCAGGTATCGGAAGGAAACAAGGTTTACTTGATCGATGCCCGTCAGGCTTCGCACTCCCCTGCATCCCGGAACCCGGGGAAGCGCAAGCGCGGAATGACCCGCGATTTTTCGTAACCTTCCGCAGGGACATGTTCAGCTATTCGATTGCATTGGTCGTATAGATAACCTTCCGGATTTCCGGAGGGGACGAGAACAGCGGTGTGACACGTTCCCGGTTGTTCCGCCACGAGAAGCTGATGCTCGGTAACTGGCTGTCCCATTTCCGGCTGAACTCATCGAGATTGACAGAAGGCTGTTCTGCCGTTGGCACTGGAAAATAAGCCTGGCACTTGACAAAAATGAGCTTCAATCCACAAGCTCCCTTTCTGTTCCTCTGCCTGCTTCATGTTCAGCAATTGATTCAGGTAAGCGACGCGCATTTTGGGGGGGTTCAGAGAGACACTGCGTGATTTAACTGCACGCAATCGAACGGCAGCGGCAGAATAAAGGGCATTACGAATGGCATCGTGAGGCTTTCATGTCTTAAACCACGCGGCCTGAAGCTTAAGCTTCTCCGACAGCGAAGCCAGTTCCATTGAAACGGTTCTGATCCGGTTGGACGCATTCAGCGTGTCCTTGATTCCGTCGAACAGCCCGCCCATGTTCTGGGATATGTTCTCGGCGGTTGACGACTGTTCCTCTGTTGCAACCGCAATTCTATCGACCAACTGAGCCGCGTTCGCTGACGCCTCGGCTATCGAATTCAGCGTGTCGGTCATACGACTCACCATGTCAACGCCTCTCGCCACCACTTCGCGGCTTCCCCTCATGACGTCCACCGAACGGCGGGCTTCGCTCTGAATCTGCGCAATCCGCGCGGATATTTCACGGGTAGAGCGCGCAGTCTTCTCGGCAAGCTTACGCACCTCGTCGGCAACAACAGCGAATCCGCGCCCGTGGTCTCCGGCGCGCGCCGCCTCGATGGCCGCGTTCAAGGCAAGCAGGTTCGTCTGATCCGCAATGTCGGTTATCACGGCGACAATCTCGCCGATTTCGTCCGTGCGGCTGCCAAGCGCCTCGATTGTTCCGGTTGCGTCGGTAACCACATGGGATATTTTTTCGATTGCGGCCACAGCGTCACTGGCCACGGATCTGCCGTTCTCGGCAAGCCTGGCCGACTGCTTGTTCGTCTCGGCGGCCTGAAGCGCGTTCTGGGCTACATCCTGAATGGTCTGCGCCATCTCTTCGGTTGCGGTGGCAACATGATCGGCCTGAGAATGCTGGCTCTCGGTGGTTCGGGCAAGAACATCCGTTGTGGCCGAGAGTTCCTCCGCCGATGAGGACATATTAAAAATTCCAGCCTTGGTTTCAGCCGCGAATATGGACAGTCTTTCGCTCATACTCCGGAACGACTCGACCATGCGACCTAGTTCATCCCGCCTCTTCACCTGCGCGTCAACCGCGCGGAAGTCGCCATCCGCCATCGCCGCCGAGCTGTCGGCCACCGCCAACACGGGCGCAACAATTATTCTCGACAGAAATATCCCTATATAAATCATCGCAACGGAAGCAATCACACCGCCGACCAGAAATGAGTACCTCATATACTGCGATTCACTCTTCAGCTTCTCCACCTGCAGGGGTAATACGCTTCTTAAAACATCAACAGGCATCTTGGTGGCTTCCATTATTTCCAGATAGATGTCGGCTACCTCGCCGACACCGGCAAGCAGAGCCTGCCTGCCGCCGCCGGACGCAAGATTACCCTTTATTTTTCCCTCAAAGCGTTCCCACGCCTCGCGCCCTGACCTGATCGACGCAAATATCGTCTCGTAAGCTTCCGGCGCATGGCACGATCCGCAGTACAGGCTATTCCCGGCTTTTGACGGCGAGGCTTTGGCTTCAAGTGCCCGGAATATATCCCGCGTGGAATCGAGCATTTTTATTGTGCTTTCGGATGTATCCTCATCATCCACAACGAAGTCGTAATAAAGCACTCTTACCATGTTCAGATTCATGCGTATTCTGGCCAGTTCGTCAACCGCGTCGCGCTTGAGTTCAATCCCGGAGAAATAGCGCCCCCCGACCTGAACCCTCGCAAAGGCCCACTGCCCGAAAGCAATCGCGATAAACGCTCCCACGATGATCCCGCCGAATATAAAGGCGAATTTTGTTTTGAGACTCGCGTCATTGAACCACTTCATCGGCATCCTCCACCGTTGCACACGCACTGCAAATATTTTATTTATGCCCTATCGGCAGAAGACAAAAAAAATACATGGGGGGTCAGAGCATGTCTGCCGGATCGATGTCCACCTCGGCTTCAATGCCGCCGACATCGTTGAATTTATCCATCAACAGGCCGGCAGCCGAGTGAAGCGTTCCGGAATTCGAGCCTTTCAGAAGGAGATGCCACCGGAACAGGCCGCGCAGACGCTCAAGCGGACATGGCGACGGCCCGAACACCCGCGCGCCGTTATGGCGAAAATCGCGGCATATCTCCCTGACAGCCGTAATTGCGGCATCGAAACGCGATTGAACTCGTCCGGTTAGCACTATGCGGGCCAGCCGCCGGAACGGCGGAAAGCCGGTTTCGCGCCTGAACTCCAGTTCGCGCCTGAAAAAACCTTCGTAGTCGTGCGCGGCAACATATTCGAACAGGTAATTCTCCGGATCGCGCGTCTGAATGAGCACCCGTCCCGGCACATTTCCCCGCCCTGCCCTGCCGGCAAGCTGCGAGAAAAGATGATAGCCCCGTTCGGCGGCCCTGAAGTCGGGCAGTCCCAGCATCACATCGGCGGAAATTGCGCCGGCAAGCGTTACGCCGGGAAGGTCATGCCCCTTGGCCACCATCTGCGTTCCAATAAGAACGCGCGTCTCGCCGCTCTCCATGGAACGGATGATCCGCCGATGCGAATCCTTTCGTGTTGTGGTGTCGGTGTCCATCCGCGCCATGCCGGTGTTCGGGAAAAGCGCCGTCAGTTCCTCCTCCGCCCTCTCGGTTCCCTCTCCAACATACGCGGTTTTCAGGCCGCCGCAATTGGGGCAGACCGCCGGGAAAAAATCTCCGCCGCAGTGATGACACCGCAGCCTTCCGGCCCGCTTGTGCCAAGTGAGCGAAACATTGCAAAGCGCGCATTTCCTCAAATGCCCGCAGTCCTCGCAGATGACAGCCGGAGCGTAGCCGCGCCTGCTGATAAGGAACAGCGCCTGCTGCCTTTCGGTCATTGTGACGCTTATCGCCTCGGCAAGCTCGGCGGACACCGACGGCGAAACCATCGGGGCTTTCTTCATGTCGATAATCCTGATCGCGGGCATCGGTCTTTCCTCGATCCGGCCCGGCAGCCTTATCAGAGCGTATTTACCCTTGAGCGCGTTATAAAAACTCTCCAACGACGGCGTGGCCGAGCCAAGAATCACCTTCGCCTTCTCGTTTCGCCCGCGCACCACGGCAAGATCGCGGGCGTTGTATTTCAAGCCGTCCCACTGCTTGTAGGTTGCGGAATGCTCCTCGTCAACTATGACCAGCCCAAGGTTTTCAAACGGCATAAACACCGCCGACCGCACTCCAAGCACAACCCGCGCTTCTCCGCTTCTTGCCCTCCGCCATGCCGCAGCCCTCTCGCCGCTTGAAAGCCCGCTGTGGTAGACATCAAGCGAGCCGCCGAAACGCTGTCTGAAGCGGTCTATTATCTGGCCGGTGAGCGCGATTTCCGGCACAAGCACAATCGCGCTCCTGCCCTGCGGCATGTTTTCGACCGCGCGCAGATAGACCTCGGTTTTACCGCTGCCGGTTACGCCGAAAAGCAGGAATACACCCGCGTCAGCCGCGTTCATCGCGGAAAGCGCGGCGGACTGATCCATGGAAAGCTCCGGCCTGTCAACAGATTCCGGAAGCGTCTCGCAAAGCTTTGCGGATTTTCGCCTTACACCCTTCCATACTCCGGCCGGAATCGCGTATTTCAGCACCGCGCCCTCCGTGCTCATGTAATAACCGGCAGTCCAGCGGATGAGTTCCAGCAGCGACGGCGGAATAAACGGCTGATGCGGGTTGTCGTTCATGGCCGAAATCGGGCGCAGCTTGTCAATCACATCTTCCGGAACCGACAGGGCCGGGCCGATGACGATGCCCTCCGATTCGCCCCGCCGAAGCGGCACGGTCACGCGGCAGCCCGGCGCTGGCCTGGCCATGCCGCAGGGCAGTTCGTAAGTTAGATGGCCAAGCGCGGCGGGAATAAGAACGTCATAAAACAGCCTTTGCGTCATTCGTCTCCGCTCAAGAATCCGTGACGGCCAACCAGCGGCACGAAAACGCACGGCGTTGACCAGTTCCGCGAAAACTCGTTGCCCGACCGCACAATTCGCACAAGCGCCTGTTCATATCTCAAGCCAACGGGGGCAACGAGGCGTCCGCCGTCGGCAAGCTGTTCCAGAAGCGGTTTCGGAACATCGGGCGCGGCGGCTGTAACTATAATCAGATCGTATGGCGCATGATCGGGCAGGCCGATGGATCCGTCGCTGAGAAAGGTTGAAACATTGCCGTATCCGAGTTCGGCAAGTGCCTCCGTTGCTCGTTCGTAAAGCGGCCTGATTCGCTCCACGGTAAACACCTCGCGGCATAGAAGCGAGAGAACCGCCGCCTGGTACCCCGAACCCGTGCCGACTTCGAGCGCCCTGTCGCCCGGGCGCGGCTCCAGCAGTTCGGTCATGACGGCAACCATGAACGGCTGGGAAATGGTCTGGTTTTCACCGATCGGCAACGCCCTGTCCTCGTAGGCAAACGGCATTGTCTCAGACGGCATGAACAGATGGCGCGGAACGCGAAGCATCGCATCCAGAACACGCTCGTCGCCTATGCGCCCGCGAAGCTGGGTTTCCACCATCATCCGGCGCAGATGCAGGCTTGTGTCGGGCGAGTCCGAAATCACGAGAAACTATCCCCCATTGCCGCGATCCGGACCCTTTGCGCCGGGGACATCGTCATCGAGCATCCGGTGCTTGGGGCCTTCCATGTCGTCGAACTGCCCGGATCGCGCGGCCCAGAGCCACGCCAGCCAGCCGGCGATGGCCACGAGAAGCGCAATCCAGATTTCGAGGAATACCGTCCAGAGCATATGATATCGTACACCATAATTAATCTGGACAATATGTCCGGATGCGCGTGTATGATATATATCGTGGCTGCTTCCGGATTCGCAAACAATGATGTTGTCCGCGTTCATCTTGCAATCAAGGGTCGCGTGCAGGGCGTTTTCTACCGCGCAAGCACGCGTGCAACCGCAATGGCGCTTGGCGTGAACGGATGGGTTCGCAACCTGCCCGACGGCTCGGTGGAGGCCGTCGCCGAGGGCGAGTCCGACGCGGTTGAGCAGCTTGCAGCATGGTGCAGGCAGGGGCCGGGAGGCGCGTTCGTTACCGATGTGACAATAAAAAGGGAGACTCCAACCGGCGAATTCCGCTCGTTCGAGGTGCGTTACTAAGCATGAAACAGATAAACATTTATCATCCGGCTGACCATTCCTGCGAAAGACTCAAGGAGGCGACGGCCGCCTTTCCGATTGCATGGCGGTCTTACGCCGAGCCGATCGGCATGGTTGAACCGCCGGCGGTAGTGATACTGGCCGATGGCCATGCGTCACCCGCGTTGCCGAACACCGCCACCTGCGTAATCGGCGGCGGCGAAAACGGCCCGCTTCGGTTCTCGATAAGCGGCGAGCATGACGCCGCCGGATTCGCTTCCGGCCTCTTCAATGTTCTTCCGGCGCTTGCGGCTCCGCCACAAGCTGATGACTCCGATGGTTATGTGCGGGAGTTTGTCGACATCGGCATCCAGCTCACGGCTGAACGCGATCTCGACCGGCTGCTTAATCTTATCCTCTCCAAGGCGATGCAGCTTACCGCAAGCGACGCCGCCAGCCTCTACCTTGTAATTGGCGAAGACAGCGAAAAACATCTCGTGTTCAAGCTGGCCAACAACCAGTCGCGCCGCATAGTGCTCAAAGAACAGACCATGCCGATGACGCCGAAAAGCGTTGCCGGATATGTGGCGCTCACCGGCAAGGCGCTGATTATCGACGACGCCTACCTTATTCCTCCAGACAGGCCGTACACGCTGAACCGGGCCTTCGACGAATCGCACAACTACCGCTCGAAGTCGATGCTCGTACTCCCGATGCGGAATCATCAGGGCGACATAATAGGTGTTCTGCAGATGATAAACCGCAAGCCGTCCTTCGACATGACACTGCACTCGCCGGAAGTGATAGAGCAGATAGTTCTGCCGTTCACGCGCGATATCAAAGACCGCATGACAGCGCTTGCCAACCTTGCCGCCGTGGCGATAGAAAACAACCAGTTGTACGAAAACATCCGCAGGCTGTTCGACGGTTTCGTGCAGGCATCGGTTACCGCCATCGAACAGCGGGATCCCACAACCAAGGGACATTCGCTCCGTGTCAGCGTGCTTACGGTGGAACTGGCCAAGGTTGTGGATCATATCGATTCAGGAAGATTCGCCGACGCCCGATTCACGCGGGAAATGCTTCAGGAGCTGCGCTGGGCGGGGCTTCTGCACGATTTCGGCAAGGTTGGTGTGCGCGAGGACGTGCTTCTGAAATCGCAGAAGCTTTACCCCCACGAGCTTGAGCGCATACGGAACCGCTTCCAATATTTGAAAAAATGCGTGGAGGCCGACACCATGCGTAAAAAGCTGACGTCACTGACACGCGGCGAACGCGCGGAATGCGACAGCCTGTTTGCCGGCTTCGAAAGCGAGGAGGCGGCGCAGTACGCCAGGCTAGATTCGTTTCTCGAAGCGGTTGTGAGCGCCAACCTGCCGACAGTGCTTCCGGCTGAGAGATCGAACATGCTTGAGGAGATGCGGAACTGGCAGTATACGTCGCTGAACGGCGGCGACCCCATGCGCGTGCTTCTTGACGACGAAGCGCGTGTGCTTTCCATTCCGAAGGGTTCGCTCGACGAGAAAGAGCGGCTGGAAATCGAATCCCATGTTACCCACACCTACAACTTCCTGACAAAAATCCCCTGGACGCGCGATCTTAAGCGGCTGCCAGACATCGCTTACGCGCATCACGAAAAATTAAACGGAAGGGGCTACCCGCGCGGGCTTTCGGAACCCGAAATACCGGTGCAGGCCAAAATGATGGCCATCGCCGATATATTCGACGCGCTCACGGCATCCGACCGCCCGTATAAGAAAGCAATGCCGGTTGAAAAGGCGCTGGACATTCTGGGCATGGAGGCCAGTGGCGGCGCGCTGGACAGCGAACTGGTGCAGGTGTTTGTTGAAAGCAGGGTCTGGCGGAGCACCGAGCATTTGAGGCAAAACGCGGGCTAGGCCGTCCGCTCGGATTTTCAGCCACATGGCGAGGTTGTCGGGAAATCGTACCGAAAGCGAAACAGGCTATTTAAGCTCGTGGCCGGCTTTCTTCCGCCTCCCAAACGGCCTGATCAGCGCCGCTTCAAGCAGCACGGCGGCTATCAGCGCACCGGCGAAGACTCCGGACATGTCCTGCCGGCCGCCGATGCCCGGAATCCGCCCGCCCGCATCAGCGCGGATTAACCGATAGCCGCTTTTGCCGAATAACGAATCAAGCCCATCCGTGCCGATCCGCGTGGTGTCGGATTCGGCTGAGTCCGTCACCGTCACGAAAGCCGCCAGCTTTTCGTTGTCGCCGCGCTCTATCGTGTAAAGCCCCGGCTGAACCGGTGTGAACTTTTTCACATGCGGCGCAACCGAAAGCCGCGAGCCGTCCGGCTGGCGCACCCATACGGGTTCGTCAAACGGCAGTTCCAGCGCGCGGCCGGAAACAACGCGAACTCCCTCGAAGCGGGTGAGTCCGGAGGCATGATGCATCAGGCGGCCAAGCCACGGGATGAACGCCGGTTGCAGGCAGAAATCCGCGCCGTCGGCGTCTAAAGTTGTGGTGAAAAGCATCAGCCGCCCCTTGCCTTCACGCCGCTCAACAAGCAATGGCGCTCCGTTATCGAGACGCATCGAAACGTCCAGCCCGGTTTTCGATGACGCGTTCAACAGCCAGTATGACTTTATTCGGGCAAGCTTCAGATCGCCGGATTCCGGCTGTCGAAACATCTCCATCGGGCCGGTCAGGGCGGCAATATCCACGGCTCTGGCCTCTGCCGCGCCGGCATTTGCCATATCCCGAAGCGGCGCGGACAGGAGCGGCGCAATCGATGTTTCCGGCGAAATCAAATGTTCCGGCGAAGCCGTAGAAGCCGGCGCGGATAGCCGCATCAGGCTGTTCCAGTTGTCTCCGGCGGTCATCAACACCGTCATTCCGCCCCTCACGGATTTCAGAATGCGCTCCGATCCCCTTGGCGGCAGCGACGACACGTTCGCAAGAACCAGCAGATCGATGCCGTCAAGCGCCATCGCGCCGAGGTCGGCGGGCCGAGCCTCCCTGAAAACTATCTCACCTGCAAGCAGCCCGTCCGGAGAAAACGCGCGCCGCACAAAGAAAAGCTCATCCCGCATTTCGGGCGTTCTGGAATCGCCGTTTACGAAAACTACCGATATTTTCCGCGCTTCGCCGCCTGTAAAGGTTGTTTCGTCATCCAGCGGAACATCGCCGCCCGGCGAAACCGAAACAACGCCGGTGTACGGCTTGGCGGGCCGCTTGAGCGGAATTCGCGCCAGACCGTCAACCGCGTATGTGGTCATCACGCGCCCGTCATCCAGACGAACCTTCACCGCATGTTTTATGGATTTATCGGCTCCGGCGCTTTTCACGCCCACGGCAATCTCGCTTGCGGTTTCATTCACCGAATCGATCCATGCGTTTTCGTTTTTTTCGAACCCGGTATCGACAATCAACACCCTCGCGCCCTCCATACCTGCAAGCGCGCCATGATCCCAAGCCGATTTCTGGAGATCGGACAGCACAACTATTCTGGCATCCGGCACACCCTCGGCAAGCCTGACGGCCCGCTCGATTGCCGATGTCATGCCGTGGCGTCCGAACTCTATTCCCAATTTTTTCAACGACTGAGTAAATTCCGCGGCATTTCCGGTGAAATCAGGCCGGGAACCGCCGGATTGCTCCGATGTTTTAAGCAGCATGAACCTGCTCTGCGGAGCCGATTCCGCGGCAATGGCCGAAACGGCATCCTTAGCGGCAGCCAAGGCTGAACGCCCGCTTTTAGCCCACCCTCCACCACGTACAGCCGACATAGAGGGCGAAGTATCCAGCACGAAAATCCACGACGCGGGGCTTTTGGTGATGTCGGCGTCCTGTCGGCAACCCGGCCCGGCAAACAGTATTGCAAGGCACGAAAGAAGCGTGATGCGGCTTAACAGAAGCAGAATATTTCGCAGGCGCAGGCCGCCGCGCTTCCGCGCATGGGCGAGCTTGAGAAAACGCAGCGTGGCGATATGCACCGGACGGGCGCGTTTCCTGTCCAGCAGGTGAATGATTACCGGAATCGCCCCGGCAACGAGCGCGGCAAGAAACCATGGCCGAAGAAGCGCCAGAGCCTCCACCCCCTACCTCCAGCCGCCGGAGCGGATAAGCGCCGTCAAAGCCTCAGCCGGATCGCGCCCGGTTTCGCAACAGGCATACGGGATGCCGGATTTGGCGGCCGATTCCGACATCTCGCGCAGAAATCCGCGCACCTCTTCGTTGTACGCCTTGCGTATCAGATCGGGGTCGAGAACAAGGCTGTCGTCGCCCTCGATGTCGATATACCGCGTTGTGCCCTCCTGCGGAAGCTCCACCTCGTCGGAATGCAAAACATGAATAAGGCGGGGTGCTATCCCACGCGGCAGCATTCCGCGAAGAATTTCATCCAGACCGGAGTCGTCGTCGAGAAAATCCGACACGATGAACATCGTTGCATTGCGCTTGAGGCGCTCGGCAGCCTCGGCGCAGGCCGATGAAAGCCTGCAATTTCCGGCGATTATGCCGCCGGATACGATTTCCAGTAATGCCTCAAATTGTTTCATTCCTCCCGAAGGCGGCAAATAAACAAACTCACCGCCGGCAAGCATCAAACCCACGGCGTCGCCCTCGCTGACAAGGCAACGGGCAATCGATGTGACGATTCTGGCGGCGAACTGGTGCTTGGAGCCGCGCATATCGAGCGCCGACGCCGCGCCGTAAGTCATCGACGCGCTGGTGTCCATCACGAAAACAACGCGGCGCAGGCGCTCGTCTTCGCGCTGCTTCACGTAGTAGCGGTCGCTTCGAGCGAAAACCTTCCAGTCTATGCTGCCGATTTCGTGGCCTGCGCTGTATTCGACATGCTCGGCGAACTCCATGCCTATGCCCCTGCGCGGGCTTGGCTGAACCCCGTGATGCGGCGCGGGCGTTGGCGGCCCGGAAAACGCCGCTCCGGCAAGACGCGCCGTCAGTTCGGGGTCGAGTATGTCGGTGCGTTCGAGCAATTACCGGCAATCCTTACGGGTTTTGAAGTTGCATATAATACCCTGCAAGATACATGCAGGCGCGGGTGCACAGGCTGCGTATGTGAATCGGGCGCATAGTACCATCACAGTAACCGTGGCAATGAGGTTTCGTTCAATCACGGTAATAGCTTACATATGGCGGAGCTATTTGCAAACTGATGTGGGATGGGAAAAATGGACACCACGGTCGGATAAAGTAGAACGACGGAGGTGTCATGATGAAAGGGATTCCACTCCTACTCTTGACAAAACCCGCCGCACCAATTAACATATTTACATATGTTTATTTGTTTATACCCAAAGAGCAGAGTCAGCCATGGAACAGATACTTAGATGCCTCAAGGCAATTGGAGACGAGAACCGGATGCGCATAGTGATGCTCCTCATGGAGCGCGAGCTTTGCGTATGCCAGCTCATGGTGGTTCTGGGCATATCGCAGCCGCTTGTGTCGCGCCACCTGTCCGTATTGAAAGACGCCGGAATAGTAGTGCTTCGCAAGGACGGGAAACAGAGTTACTATTCCTTATCCGAAGAGGCGAAGGCCGGAGGCAAGAGCGGACTGATAAAGATCGTTCGCCGCGCCGCGGAGGCCGACACCCGGATAGTGAGCGACCGGCAGCGTCTTTGCAAGTGCGAGGAGTTCGAGAAGGAAACCGGACGTTGCGACATTGATGCGTTCCGGGAATACGCCCGGCAATACGAGAAATCATCAGGGGGTGTGGCGTGATGACATATTCGCTTCGCTTCATTTCATCGGCGCTCGCTATTGCAACAGTGCTGATTCTTGCTCCAAATGCTGCCGTCGCAGGCGAACCGGTGTCGTTGAAAGCCGCGGTTCAGACCGCGCTGGAGTCGAACGACATGCTGAAGGCGGAAGCGGCGCGAAGCGAGGCGGCCCGCAGACAGGCCGAATACGCAAAAAGCCATCTATATCCGAAGGTTCTGTTCGAGGAGCGCTTCATGCGCACCGACAATCCCGGATACGATTTCATGACGAAGATAAATCAGGAACGTTTCACCGGAGCCGACCTTGCCGGAGCGCCCGGATCGTTCAACAATCCGGAGGCGATCAACGATTTTCAGACCTCGCTTTCCGTCGAGTATCCGCTTTATGTGAGAAAGGCAAGGCTCGGCTATCTGATGGCCGGAGCCGAGGCCGGGGCGGTTGATCTGGACGTTGGAAGGGCAAAGGAGAACATATCCTACGAAGTGTACAGGGCATTCCTTGGCGCGTTGATGGCGGAGGCGTATCTTGACACGGCAAGGGCTGCCGAACACGACGCCGCCGAGCATCTCAGACTTGCAAGCGTCATGGAGCAGTCCGGAGTTGGACTGGCATCCGACCGTCTGCGCGCTCAGGTTGCGGCTGGTGAGGCGTCTCGCAACCTGATAAAGGTTCAAAACGATGTAGAGATAGCCCGCAGGGGACTTGGACTATTGATGGGTCTTGACCAGCCGGTTGAACCGACGCATGAAACCCTGCCGGATGACGAGCCGGACAACGATGCGCTGCTGACCGCCCTTGAAGGCCGCGCAGACATTCGCGCCATGGCCGCGCGCGTGGGAAACGGCGAAACCAACGTTCAGTTCGCGGCTGCCGGTCATTCGCCGAATGTTGCCCTGTTTGGAGCGTGGCAGGCTAACGATCCCAACATGCCGCTTGGTATGGAGGGAACGAGCTATCGTGTTGGAGCCGCGCTGAGCTGGACGATATTCGACGGCTCCGGCACGGCGGCGCGGCAAGCGAGCGCGCGGGCCGAGCTGGCGCGGGCCGAGAACATGTTTGAAGGCATGAAGCGCGAAGCGCGGTTTCGCGTGACAGAGGCGACGCTGCGCCTTAAGGAGGCGCGCAAGGCTCTGACGATTGCCGAGGAGGCCGTGAAAGCGGCTGCGGAGGGCGTGAGGCTTATAGAAATGCGCTACGAGAACGGTCTGGCCCCAATGGTTGCGCTGCTTGACGCCCAGACAGCACTGGACAAGGCACGATCCGACGCAGTGCGCGTGCGCATGGAGCTACTGATGGCAAACGGCGATCTTCGCTATCGGGCCGGAACGCTTCTTGCCGACCTGACGGGGAACGGGAATTTTTGACCTCACCCCCGGCCGACCTCACCCCCGGCCCCTCTCCTGAAGACCTCACCCCCGGCCGACCTCACCCCGGCCCCTCTCCTGAAGGTGAGGGGAGGAACAAGGAGAGGTACAACAACTTTGTATGACTGGAGATAACGATATGAGACATAGAATTTTGACGATTGCCGCATTGATTTCAGTGGCGATGCTGCCTGCCGGATGCCAGAAGAACGAGCAACAGCCTGTTGCCGCACAGAACACGGCGAGCGTAAGCGGCCTTGCCATGGAGAAGGTGAGGCATGTTGAAACCGAAGACGCGCGGGAGCTTGCAGGCACGGTTCGCGCCGCTTCCATAAGCAACGTGTCGGCCCGGATAATGGCGCGTGTGCTTTCGGTGCGCGCCCGCGAGGGCGAGTTCGTGAAGGCTGGCGACGTGCTTGTCACGCTTGACGACCGAGAGCTTCAGGCGAAGCTCCGGCAGGCGGAGGGCGCGCTCCGGCAAGCAGAAGCCCAGCGCGAGCTTGCCCGCTCCACCCACGAGCGTTACAAGGCCCTGCTCGAAGGAAAAGCGGTCTCGAAGCAGGAGTACGACACAGTGGCGGCGCAGGAGAAGATAGCCTCCGAGGCGGTGAATCAGGCGGGCGGCGCGGTGGACGAGGCGCGTTCATACATCGCCTTCGCCGAGATTCGTTCTCCGGTGAGCGGCCGTATCGTCTCAAAGTCGATAGACGAAGGCTCGATGGCAAACCCAGGAATGCCGCTTTTCGGCATCGAGCCGGAAGGACGCTATCATGTGGAGATTCCGGTTGACATGTCGCTTTCCGGCAACGTTCGCACCGGCACGGTCATCGGCGTTTCGATTGACGACATCGGCATGAACACGAGGGTTCCGGTAAGCGAAATCGTGCCGACGGTCGATCCGATGTCGCGCACGTTCATAGCCAAGGCTCACATCCCGGCGGACGCCGGGCTGCGATCGGGCCAGTATGCGCGGGCCTCGGTGTCGCTCGGCAAGAAGGATGCCATCACCATCCCCGAAACAGCGGTCTCGCGGCGCGGCCAGATGGACGGCGTGTTCGTTGTGAGCAAGGGCGACGGCACGATGCGGTACAGAATTGTGAAGCTTGGGCGGCAGACCACGCCCGGACGCATAGAGGTTCTGTCCGGCATCGACGCGGGAGAGATGATCGTTGCGAGCGGAACTGAGCGAGCAAGCGACGGCGCGCGAGCTGTGGTCGAATCGCGAGCAAGCGACGGCGCGCGAGCTGTGGTCGAATCGCGAGCAAGCGACGGCGCGCGAGCTGTGGTCGAATCGCGAGCAAGCGACGGCGCGCGAGCCGGCATTTCACAGGTGAAATAAATGAGTGAACACCCCAAAACCGGAATATCCGGCAGGCTGGCCAAATCGTTTCTACGGTCGAGACTCACGCCGCTTCTCGTAATCGCGTCGCTTCTGCTTGGCATTTTCGCCGTATTCATCACGCCGCGCGAGGAGGAGCCGCAGATCGTGGTTCCGATGATGGACATCTTCGTTCCCTACCCCGGCGCAACCGCCAAGGAGGTGGAGGAGCGCGTAACAAAGCCGATGGAGAAGAAACTCTGGGAGATCGAGGGAGTGGAATATCTCTACTCGATAACTCGGCCCGGAATGAGCATGGCCGTAGTGCGGTTCTATGTGGGCGAAGACATGGAGAAAAGCATCGTTCGCCTCTACAACAAGCTTATGGCAAACTACGACATCATTCCTCAGGGCGTGATGCAGCCGCTTGTAAAGCCGCGCTCCATCGACGACGTGCCGGTTTTTGCCGCAACCCTCTGGTCGGACAGGCTTTCGGCGTTTGACCTTCGGCGGGTAGCGGCCGAGATGTCGGACACGCTGAACAGCATCGACAATGTTTCGGAGGTGAGGATAACCGGCGGCGAGCAGCGGCAGGTGCAGATTCGGCTCGATCCGGTTCGCCTGCGCGGCACGAACCTTTCAGCTCTCCAGGTGCTTGGCTCGCTTGGGCAGGCCAATACGCTTCTGCCTTCCGGCAGCTATCCGGAGGCGGGGCGCGAGGTTCTGGTTCAGACCGGCGGATTTATTACAAGCGCCGAGGACGCGGCGAACGTGGTTATAGGCGTGTTTCAGGGTAGGCCCGTCTATCTGCGCGACGTTGCAAAGGTGGAGGACGGCCCGGCTGACCCTGCGAATTACGTGCTGATGGGCCTTGGCCCGGCTGCAGGCATGAAGGGCGTTAAAGCGTCGGCAGACAGAAACCGCGAATATCCGGCGATTACGATTGCCGTGGCGAAGAAGAAAGGCTCTAACGCCAGCGTTGTCGCGGAAGAGGCGCTGAAGCGCCTTGAAGCCATGCGGGCCACGGTTATTCCGTCGGAAGTTACCATTACCGTAACCCGCAACTACGGCGAAACCGCGAAGGACAAATCCGACGAACTGCTTGAGCACATGCTTATCGCCACTATCTCGGTGATCATTCTCATCGCGCTTGCGCTCGGATGGCGGGAATCGGTGGTGGTGGCGGTGGCGGTTCCAGTAACGCTGGCGCTCACCCTGCTTGTCAACTACCTTAACGGCTACACGCTTAACCGCGTGACGCTATTCGCGCTGATCTTCTCGATCGGCATTCTGGTGGACGACGCCATCGTGGTTGTGGAGAACATCCACCGCCATTTCAAGATGCGCGGCGTTGGGCCGCGCATCGCGGTCGAGGCCGTTGACGAAGTGGGCAACCCCACGATTCTGGCCACTTTCACTGTAATTGCCGCGCTTCTTCCGCTTGCGTTCGTGCGCGGGCTGATGGGGCCGTACATGAGTCCCATTCCCATCGGCGCTTCGGCTGCGATGATATTTTCCCTGCTGGTGGCGTTCATCGTAAGCCCGTGGCTTTCGTACAGGGTGCTGGGCAAGGTCAAGGGCGGTCACGAAAACCACGACGAAGGCGCCGGCCTCAGCAAATTGTACGGCGCGATCATGCGTCCGCTTCTCGAAAACCGGAAGAAGCGTTTCATGGCGCTTGGCATGGTTGCGCTGCTGCTTCTTGCCTCGATTGCGCTTGTGCCGCTCAAGAAAGTGACGATGAAGATGCTGCCGTTCGACAACAAGAGCGAGCTTCAGGTGATAATCGATATGCCGGAGGGAACGACGCTGGAAACCACGGCGCGAGTTGGAACTGAGATAGGGCAATATCTGAAAACCGTGCCGGAAGTTACCGACTATCAGATTTACGCAGGCGCGGCCTCGCCGTACAACTTCAACGGGCTGGTGCGCCACTACTTCATGCGCTCCGCCCCGCATGAGGCCGACATTCAGGTGAATTTAGCGCCGAAGTCGGAGCGTTCGCTCCAGAGCCACGACATAGCAAAACGCATCCGCCCGGCGGTCATCGAAATCGGCAAACGCTACGGCGCAAACGTGAAGATAGCCGAAATCCCGCCCGGCCCGCCGGTTCTTTCCACACTGGTGGCCGAAATCTACGGCCCCGACGCCAAGCGCATGACAGAGATAGCGCGCGACGTGAAACGCGTCTTCGAGACCACGGGCGGAGTTGTGGATGTGGACTGGTACGTTGAAGACGCGCAGGAGAAGGTGACGTTCGAGGTTGACCGCACCAAGGCGGCGATGAGCGGAATAAGCGCCGATAGCGTGTCGAAAACGCTCGCGGTCGCGCTTGGCGGCATGACCGCCGGGCAGGCCCACATGCCACGCGAGAAGGAGCCGGTAGATATTATGGTTCGCCTGCCGGTGTCGGAGCGGGCCGGACTGGCAGCGATTTCCGGCATAACCGTTCCATCGGCAACCGGCGCGCAGGTTCCGCTATCGGAGCTTGTGCGCGTGCGGCGCGGCGTGGAGGAGCAGACCATCTACCACAAGAACCTGAAAAATGTGATCTACGTCACCGGCGACGTTGCCGGAACCGAGGAAAGCCCGGTCTACGCCATTATGAAGATGAAGAAGAAGCTTGCCGCGATGCGGCTTCCGGAGGGCTACGAACTGAAACAGTATTCCTCGACGCAGCCTGAGCTTACCGACAGGTACGCCATGAAGTGGGATGGCGAATGGCACATAACCTACGAGGTTTTTCGCGACATGGGAATCGCCTTCGCGGCTGTGCTGATACTCATCTATGTGCTGGTTGTGGCATGGTTCCGGGATTTCGTAACTCCGCTCGTGATCATGGCCCCTATTCCGCTCACGCTGGTAGGCATACTGCCGGGACATTGGATATTCGGCGCGTTCTTCACCGCCACATCGATGATCGGATTTATCGCTCTTGCAGGAATTATTGTGAGAAATTCAATACTTCTGGTTGATTTCGTCCGCATGGAATGGCGGGAAAAGGGCAGCCTCAATGACGCGCTGGTGATGGCCGGAGCTGTTCGTTTCCGGCCGATAGCGCTCACGGCGGCGGCGGTTGTCGTCGGCTCGTTCGTTATGCTGTTCGATCCGATCTTTCAGGGACTGGCGATTTCGATGATGTTTGGCGCGGTTGCGTCAACGGCGCTCACGCTGGTGGCCGTGCCGCTTATGTATTATGAATTCTTCCGCGACAAGGCGATTGGACATGACGATGACGAAGGGAGCAATTGAGATGACGAAGTTATATATCGCCCAGACGAAGATGTGGACGCTGGAAAGGGTGATCAGGCTGATGGCCGGATCGTTTGTGCTGTTTGGAATCGGGCTGTCGGCATGGGTTCACCCGTACTGGATCGCGCTTCCGGCGCTGGTGGGTGTGAATCTGGTGGTGTTCGCGCTCACCGGCCTGTGTCCGATGGCGATGGTTCTGTATAAGTTGGGATTGCGGGAGGGGTGATGGGAAAGAATAGCCGCCTTATGAAATCCACCGGAAAGCTCTTTCTGTTCACGCTTGCCGTTGCCTGCGCCTGCCTTGCGCCCGGATGCACAAAGGGCGACGACGTCAAGCCGGATGAGAAAGCGGGCATGGCTGTCTATCTGGAATTTTGCCAACAATGCCATTCGCTCAGAAGCCCGGATACCCACACATCCGCCGAATGGCCCGATGTGGTCAGGCGCATGAGGACTCACATGGCCCAGAAGAAGCGGAAGGAACTAAGTGACGAGCAGACGGACCAGCTTCTGGTTTATCTGAAGGAACATGCGAAGAGGTAGCACGAGGCCGCGCCTTCGCATGTCCGGAAAGGCGCGTCCAGGCTATTTGAGGAATACGGACAGTCCGATGCCGGTCAAATAATTGCTGGACAGTAGTGAAGCGAAATACTGAAACACAATACGAGCGTCTTCAAGACGACTGCTTCGAGAATTTGGACGACAGAAACACCACGCAGTCTTCACAGATTTTACCGGACTCGCGGTTACAGATGTTGCGGTTAAGCTCCCAGCACGGCTTGTTTCGCTCTATGTATGACGAGCAACGCTTCCTGCGCTCTTCGGAGCATTCCATTATTTCCCAACACGATGCGTAATTGAGCAGCTTTTTCACGCCTTCGATGCTGATCTTCTTCTCATGAATAAGATCACGCAGGCAACGCAGCCATTTGATGTCGTTATCCGAGTAGTACCTGTTCTTGTTCCGCCGTGCCGGCCTTACAAGCCCGTGTTTTTCGTAGAGGCGAAGGGTTTGATCCGTGGTTCCCACCAACTCGGCGGCAACGCCGATAGGGTAAAGAGGCATACTGTTTTTTGTGTCGGCAGCAGATTCGCCTTGTTTCATCTCGATAGCATATCCGGTATAATCTTCCATTACGTTTAACAGCTTATCGTGCAACAGATCGCAAGCTTGAACCCAAAAAACAAATAGCCACTCAAAAACTTCGGAGTTATTAAACAATATAACAATATAAAAACGCAACCCAAATTTTAGCGAATATTTTTTCGGTAGAACCGCCTGAGTCCGTTTTATTTGAAATATTATGGCGTTACATGTAAAATGTGGTTACCCCTGCGACGGCGGGCGTAACTCAGTGGTAGAGTGTCAGCTTCCCAAGCTGAAGGTCGCGGGTTCGACACCCGTCGCCCGCTCCAATATCAGGGATAGTTATTGCGTATGTAGAGAAAACGGAGGTATTATTAAAAATGTATGCAGTTGTTGAGACGGACGGCAAGCAGTATCGTGTTGCGCCGGGAACCGTCATTCAGGTTGATTCGATGGATGCTGAAATCGGCACACTGGTAACAATCGACAAGGTGCTCATGGTGTCCGGAGCCGACAAGCATGTTATTGGCGCACCGCATGTGGCATCAGCGAAAGTCGTCGCAGAGGTAACCGGACATGGCCGCGATCAGAAAGTGCTGATCGTCAAGAAGAAGCGGCGCAAGAGCTATCGCCGCGTTAACGGTCACAGGCAGGGCTTCACAGCGCTTGCCATCAAAGAGATTGTCGTATAAGGTTTGAGGAACAGAGCGGCCCGCACCGGGCCGCAAACCGGTGCATGAACAGGTGACATAAACCGGTGACATAAACCGGTGCATGAACAGGAATAATGCATTCGTGAATGTAAGCGTGCTCCCGTCAGAGACGGGTTAATTGTGTTAAAAACTGTAATAAGTCATAGGGTTTCGCCGATGCCTCCAACGCAAGACAAGGCTTCGATCATCAATCAGGCTCAACGCCTGGCTGCCAAGGGCCAAATCGACAAGGCGATTCAGGAATGGGAGAGAGTTGCGGAGCTTTCCCCTTCAGACGGCAATGTCCACAACACAATAGGCGATCTTCACCTTCGCAAGAAGGATCAGAACATGGCCATCGAGGCCTTCTTCAAGGCTGCCCACATTTTCCAAAATGAGGGCTTTTCGCTCAAGGCGATGGCATTGTATAAAAAAGTCATCTATCTCGATCCCATGAGCCTGCCGGCGCTTATCGCACTTGCCGAGCTGAACGCAGAGCGCGGCCTTATAGGAAACGCGAACGAAAACTATCTTTCGGCAGCAGAGATATACATCAAACAGGGCGATTTCAACGAGGCAGTGGACATCTATCGCAAAATGATGTACCTGTCGCCGTCGAATCTGCTGTTGCATATACGCATCGCCAACCTTTATTCAAAGATCGGGCTGCACGGCGAGGCCAAACAGGTCTTTATAGACAGCGCGATTGCGTTTCAGGAAAAAGGCGATTACATGCGTGCCGAGAACTTGTTCAACAAGGCGCTGGAAAACGATGCCGACGATCCGATGGCGTATGTAGGTCTTGGCAAGATTTACATCGAAAAGGGACAGTTTGCCGACGCCCTTAGCGTTCTGGACAGGGCTATCGCCAAATTCCCCGATCATGTGGAAGTGCTCATTGAGAAGGCGAAGGCGGCATACTCTGCCAGCAGGGTAGACGAGGCGCTTGAAGCCGCGTTGAAGGCGGCTGAGGCCGACCCGGCCAATACTCAGGCTCAACGGCTATGCGGTGAGATCCTTATCGACGCCGGACGGCATGAGGAGGCGTGGGAGCGCCTGAGCGGAATCATCCAGATGATGGTTGCCGAGGAACGCTACGACGAGTCTCTCTCACTTCTTTCCCGCATGGAGGAGATCACCTCGCATCGCACAGAGGTCATGAGGCGTCAGGCTCTTATTTACCGCCAGCTTGGCAATCTCGACCGATCCGTCGAAATACTCAAATCCCTCGGATTCCTGTTGCTTGGCCAAAATGACAACGAGGCTGCGCTGCGGTTGTTTCGCGAAGTTCAGTTTCTTGCCCCCGACGACGAGGAGATTGAGGCCAAAATCAGGGAACTCTCCGGTGACGAGCCGGCGGATGATCAGCGAGGCTTTTCACTTCCGCTTTCCGGTTCCCGCTCCGTTTTCCGGGAAGAAGCCCCGTTTGAACGCGAAGAGCCGGTTTCCGCTGCGATCGGAAAGCAGGATTACGGCCTTGGATTCAATTTCCAGGAACTGGATCTTTGGGTAGACGAAGATGAGCAGCAGGGCGGCGATAAGGTGCTGGAGATTTCCGACAGCGATATCGGATTGGAAGACTTGGGAATAACCATGCCCGGTCTGCCCGAATTAAAAGATTCATATCGCTCCGCGCGAAAGCCGTTCGACGGTCTTATCGATGATGAAACGGACAAAATTCACGAGATTCCGGATGTACCGGATCTAAACTCAGGTGCGGGATCCATCTTCGGAGAACCCGGGCACACGGATGAGGATGATCGCGAACCTGCCGGTTTCGGCAATATCGCGCCATCCATCGATTCAAAGGAATTTGGTTCGCTTTTCGGTGAAGACTCACCGAAAACCGACACAATCTTCGGCGAACAGCCAGTTGGAGGCTCAGACGAGGCATTCGAGTCGTTCGATAACGCGATGTCGGCTTTCAGGCCGACGCAGGCGGAATCGGAGCTTTCACCGGATGAGAACAGGACAGCCTTCCAACCGGCTTTCGAAAATGAACCGGCATCGTTTGAATCGCTGTTTTCCGAGTCGGTCACGCCTGCCACCCAAGAACATGGCCATGCCGATCCGGCAGCTTCCGGCCCGGATGAGAGTTCCGTAAAATATGAATCGCCTTCGAATGAAGCGGACACCAAATCCGGCACGGATTTCGATGAGTTCATGCGCGAATTCGCGGCTTCATCCGGCCATGACGAGCAACTAAAAGACGATCAGATCACTGTTGAGCAGCCCATCGGGCCATACGCCTACGCTGTCGAGGATAATTACGGCGAGGACATGGCTGAGGCTGATTTCTATCTTCAGCAAGGACTTCGCGACGAAGCGGTTGATATCTACCGCAAACTGGCTCGCCTCCATCCGGACCGGAGCGAGGCGCGCGACAGGCTGGACGACCTGGGGGTTGCGCCTGAAACGCCTGAGCAGCCGGCGGTCACCGGCAGCGATACCGATCGCTTTTTCGAAACATTGAGCCACATGCATCAATCCGTCCAATCACCCGGAGACAATGGACGGCTGGATGCGGATGTTGCCAGCATTTTCGATGCATTCAAACGCGGGGTGAAGGACGAGGTTCCTGAAAGCGACTTTGAAACGCATTACAATCTCGGCATCGCCTACAAGGAAATGGGATTGACGGACGATGCGATACGCGAGTTTCAGATCGCGTGCGAAACAAGCCCGGCGTCATTTCAATCGATCAGCATGCTTGCCATCTGCTACGGCGAAAGGGGCGATTACGAACAGGCTGTCTCCGAATATCGCAAGCTTCTCGACATGCTCGATGAAACCGACGAGCGATTCCTGCCCGTGAAGTACGACCTTGCAATGGCGCTGGAGAACACCGGCGAAGGCGAGGACGCGCTCGACCTGTTTACGGAAATCTATTACGCAGACACGTTTTTCCGTGATGTCGCGTCACGCATAGATTCGCTCAAGCTCAGACGCGCATAATTTGCTTCTCAACCTGATTTCAGCATAATCCGAAGATTATTCCATTCATCCGGCAATCGCGTTGCGCGGCGCATCCGGAAGTCGTCGTATGTCCGCACGCGAAGAAGTCCGTCAAGTTCGTCAATTACAATCGCTCCGTCGCGGTCAGTCCTGTAAATACTTGCGCCAGCCGCCTGAATCCGAGCAATTGTATCATCGTGCGGATGGTGAAACGGATTGTATTTTCCGGCGCTTATCAGCGCAATGTCAGGCTTCACCGCCGCCAGAAACTCCGGGGACGATGAGCGCTTCGAACCGTGGTGAGCAATCTTTAGAACGTCGGAGTTGAGAGCCTGGCCATACTGTTCCACAAGCATCCGCTCGGTGCCGGCGTCGATGTCCGAGGAGAACAGAAACGAATGCCCGGCGGCTGAAAGCTTCAGCACAAGCGACGAGACGTTTTTGCGGTCGTCAGCCTTGCGATGCCCAAGTTTTTCCATGAATTCGGGGGATGGATGGATAACATCAACATCAAACCCGTCACCGGAATGCCGAAATCCTGCACCCACCTCGCGAACAGGAATTCCGGCAAGCTCGCCGTAAAGCCTGTCCGGCTCGCTGTTGCGCCAGATTTCGCCCACCGGAACCGACCGGGCAATTGCCGCGATGCCTCCGGCATGATCCGGGTGCGCGTGGGAGAGGATCACGAGATCGAGTCTGCCGATTCGGTGCGCCGCCAGATATGGAACATCGATGCTTTCACCGACATCCGGATATGACAACCCGCCGGTATCGATCATGATATGTTTGCCGCCGGGAAGCCTTATCACGGCTGCCTCGCCCTGCCCGACGTCAAGCATCGCAAGCTCAAAACACCGCGGCGGAATTGCGAAAACAGCATAAAGCACGGCAAGGCAGGCAACGGCGGCAAGCCTCGGCTTAAGCCGCATCGGAATAAATGTGGCGGCGTAGAAAAGAACCAGCCACCAGGGCTGCGGCGCAAACGAGAACGACGCAAATTGGAATGATCCGAAGAACCTCACGCACGCAAGAAACGCCGATGAGGCAAGAGCCAGGACATGCCCTAACGGGCTTGCGTCCGCGATGATTTCGCAGAGGCAGTGCAGAAGCCCAAGCGGAACTATCAGAAACCCGGCAAGCGGCACGATAACAAGATTGGAAAGCGGCGCGATAACGGACGCCTGATGGAAATACATCGCGGCAAGCGGCGCTGTGCCGACGGTTGCGGCCATGGAGACAACGATGATCTCACGCATGTATTTGATTGTAACGACTTTTCCACCACTGTCCTCAGCGGCGGGCGATATGCGGGAAAGGCCAAGCCGCTCCGGCAGGATTATCAGCGAGACGACCGCCAGAAACGTGAGCTGGAAGCTGATATTGAAAACCGCCCACGGATGCCATGCAAGCACAAGCAGCGCGGCAAGCGAAAGCGCGGCAAGCGGCGCGCGCGCCAGCCCGAAGAGCGATGCGGCAATGAAGACCAGAATCATCGCAAGCGAGCGGACAGCCGGAATCGACGCGCCGGAGATGATGGTATAGAAAACCAGAGCCGGAATTGTCAGGGCAAGCGCGGCCTGCGTGGCGGTCAGGCGCTGGCTCATCCCAAGGTAGCATGGCGGTGGAAGTTTTTTGATCGCGGAGCGAAAGATGAAAAACAGCGCGCCGGCAAGAAACGCAAGGTGCGAGCCGGAAACTGAAAGTATGTGGGTCGTGCCGGATCGGCTGAACGCGGCGCGAAGTTCGGCGGTGGCGTCGCCGTAGCCAAGAATAATCGCCTTCCAAAATAGCGCGTTATCGGATGCGAAATCGCGCTCGATGCGGGCGGCCAGCTCGCCGCGCATACGAAAAAAGTACCCGGTGGCTATTGCGGCAAATGACGCGCTGCTTCCGGTCACCTCCACATCTTCCGACCACACGCGATGGAAAATGCCCTCACGCTTCATCTCCTCGCCAAAATCCCGTAATCCCGGATTGCGAAATCCGCCGGTTTCGCGCAGCTTGCCGGTGAGCGTAACATAGTCGCCGTATCCGGCGGCGCAGTCGCGGGTTGACGATACGCGAACACGCCCGAACTCGGTGCTGTCCGCCAGAAACGAAACCCGGTCCGCCCGGATATCGGGCGCGGAAACCACACAGCCATGGATTGTGGTTGCATCCGAGGGAGGAGAAGTTGCCGGAGGCAACGGCGCGCGAACAAGGGCGAACAGGAAACCGGCGGCGAAAACCGCAGCATAAGCGGCAACTCCACCGGAGCGAAAGCGGATCAGAGCGAGAACAAGGGCCGCAAGCGCGGCGGAAGTGAGAATTACCGGGAAATACGGCGAGAGATGGAATGCGATTATGCCGGCGGCGAATAAGACCGCAACCTTCGGAAGCGGGCCGGACATCCTGTCTCCGTCATCGCCATTCATGAAATTTCACGCAGGGGCGAGGTATCCCCGCCCCTGCGACATCCTTCACCCCATCGCTTTGCGTATCACTTCGGCTATCGAATTGGCGAGCGTCTTTATCTGCGCCTCGTTTTCACCCTCCATCATCACCCGAACCTTGGGCTCGGTTCCGGACGGGCGCACAAGTATGCGGCCGTCTTTGAGTTTTCCCCGCGCATCGTCGATGGCGGCCTGAATCTCCGGGAAATCCTCAAGCGGCCGCTTGTGGGCAACTTTCACGTTGACCATAACCTGCGGGAAAAGCTCGATGGGCGAGACAAGCTCCCACAGTGGCATCCCGGTCATCTTCATGATGGCCAATATTTTAAGCGCGGTAAGCGGGCCGTCGCCGGTGGTATTGTCGTCGAGAAAAACTATATGCCCCGACTGTTCGCCGCCCAGATTGTAGCCGCCCCTGAGCATCTCCTCCACCACATAGCGATCGCCTACCTGAGTGCGCAGCATCCGGATGCCGTTTTTCGATAGAAACCGCTCAAGGCCGATGTTACTCATGACGGTGGACACCAGGGTGCTGCCCTTAAGCCGCCCGTCTGTCTTCATCCAGCGGGCACAAAGCCCCATTATCTGGTCGCCGTCAACAACCCGGCCATAGCCGTCGCAGAAAAGAGTGCGATCCGCGTCGCCGTCGTGCGCGATGCCGATGTGAGCGCCGTGATCCACAACAGCCTCCGACAGCTTGTCCATGTGAAGGCTGCCGCATCTGAGGTTGATATTCGTACCGTCGGGTTTGTCGTTAATTGCAATCACCTTCGCGCCAAGCTCGCGCAGAGTTGTCGGGGTTACGCGGTATGCCGAGCCGTTGGCGCAGTCAACAACCACCTTCAATCCCTCGAAGTCCATGCCCTTCGGGATGGTGGACTTGATCATTTCGATATACCTGCCCGACGCTTCTTCAATACGCTTGACCGAGCCGATCTGGTCGCCGGTTGGCCTTACGGTATCGTGCAGATCCTTTATCAGCACGTCCTCGATTTTGGCCTCCACATCGTCCGGCAGCTTATAGCCGTCGTGCGAGAAAAATTTTATACCGTTGTCGTCGAACGGATTGTGCGAGGCCGATATGACTATTCCGGCGTCGCATCTCATGCTGCGGGTAAGAAACGCGATGCCCGGCGTGGGAACCGGGCCTACAAGCACAACGTTCATGCCCATTGAGCATATGCCGGATGTGAGCGCGCTTTCGAGCATGTAGCCGGAAAGCCGGGTGTCCTTGCCTATCAGGATGAGGTTGCGCCTGCCCTCCTTCCTTAGCACATATGCCGCCGAGCGGCCAAGCCGAAGCGCCACCTCCGCGGTAATCGGGTAGAGGTTGACCTTGCCCCGTATTCCGTCGGTTCCGAAAAGTTTTCTCATGTCCGTTCCTCCCGTTGTGTTTTCATAAAACTTGTCATTTCTTTACGGCCTGACCCGCGCGAGGCCTTACACGCACGGTCACCGCGGCCCTGTCCGCCGCAAGGCGGTAGCCTCCGCCGGCGGTGTCCAGTTTCACGGCAAATGTTGTGTCGCGCGCAATTCCGTCGATGTTGACCGGCTCGGTATGAATCTCATGCTCGCCCACGATAAAGCGCTTCACGCCCGATACGATCACGCTTTCCGGCGACACATCCACTCCGGCAACAGCCCAGCCCCTGCGTGGTTCGCCAACGATGTTGGGACGAACGGCAAGCTTGCGCGAGATGATTTCCTCCAAATGCACACGTATGACATTTGGCGTTATCTTTACAATCTGAAGATCCGGCGGAAGCGTAAGGTTTCCGAAATTCACCTGATGAAACGACTCGCCCGGACGCGCGCGAGAAAGATCAACCGCAACGGAAACGGCATCGGGCGCAAGCGACTTCACAACGCGCTTCTGGCCGGAAAGCGTAATCGACACGGTGCTGGCGCTTTCCCACAGGAGATCGTAGTTCTCGGCTATCCTGTCGAATTTAACAGGCGCTGAAATAACAATCTCGGTCGAGCCGGTGAAGTTCACCATGTACCACAGCAAAACGGCAAACAGCACCGACAGCGCCTTGAAGCCGATATTCTCGGTCAGCCACGTTGTCTTCGCAACTGTCTTGCGTTCCCTCAACGTTGTCTCCCTGCCGCTCATTTTTTCACCACGAATATCGTGTTCAGCAGTTCGCGAAGATCGTCCATTGCCAAACCCTTCTGCAGGCCGCCGTCCATTGCCACCGATATTTCGCCGCTTTCCTCGGACACCACAATACAGATGGCGTCGGTCTCCTCCGTAAGTCCTACCGCAGCCCTGTGGCGCGTGCCGAGCGATTTGCTCAGGTTTGCGCTGATCGGAAGCGGCAGGAAACATCCGGCCGCGATTATCCTGTTTCCGCGCACAATCACGGCTCCGTCGTGAATGGGCGAAGTCGTGTGAAATATGCTTAAAAGAAGCTCCGGGCTCACCTTCGCGTCCATCGGGGTTCCCACCTCTATCAGATCGCTCAGGTTCACCTCTCGCTCGATCACCATGAGAGCGCCTATCTGCCTGTGCGACAGCGCGACAGACGCCTTCACCAACTCCTCGAGAGACTTGAAACCCTCCAGCATCGCTACCGGCGAGAAGAACTTCGTGCCGCCAACCTGAGCCAGCGCGCGCCGTATTTCCGGCTGGAAAAGAATGATTACGGCAAGCACTATCTGAGTCCAGAAGCTCTGGATAAGCCAGTCGAGGGTGTAGAGATTAAGTTTGCGCGAAAGCAGAAGCGCGGCAAGAAGAAGCCCAAGACCAAGCAGCATCCGGGCCGCCCTTGTGCCCTTGATAAGAAGAAGCAGGCGGTAGAAGACTATCGACACAAGAAATATGTCGAGTATGTCGGTTATCCGAAACAGACGGATGAACTCAGGCAAGAATCAATCCTTTCCGCAGGGGCGAGGCCTCCCCGTCCGCCGATTCCGATTGCGTCAACATCTCAGTGGCCGGGCAACCCCGCCGCTGCGGGCTTGCCGTTTATCGAATCCGCCACGCGCGCGGCACGGGCCGCTTCCCTAACGTCATGAACGCGAACCATGCCGGCTCCGTTGGCAATCGCCATAACCACTGCGGCCAATGTTCCCTCAAGGCGCTCACCGACAGGCAGATCGAGAATTTTACCTATGAACGCCTTCCGCGAAGGCCCGATCACAACCGGTCTGCCAAAGCTTCGAAACCGTCCAAGCTCTCGGATTATTTCGAGATTATGCTCCACCGTCTTGCCGAAACCGATGCCAGGATCAATCATGATCAGCTCCTCGCGCACACCGGCGCAAACAGCCGCTTCGATGCGCTCCAGAAAAAACCTCTCGATTTCGCCCAAAAGATCGTCATACCGGATATCCTGCTGCATCGTCCTGGGCTTGCCGCGCATGTGCATGACAATCACCGCCGCGCCGTGTTCGGCTGCAACGCGCGGCATGTCCGCGTCGAACGTCATGCCGCTTATGTCGTTAATAATCGAGGCTCCCGCCCTCATCGCGGCATCGGCAACCGACGCCTTTGTAGTGTCTATCGACACGGGAAGCCCAGGCCCTCCGCTTCCGCCAGACCCGGCAATCGCCCGGATTACGGGAATCACGCGCCTCATCTCGTCGTCCGCGCCCACCGGATCGGAGCCAGGCCTTGAGGATTCGCCGCCCACATCGATCACATGAGCGCCATCCTGCGCCATCTTCCATGCGCGTGCGATTGCGGCCTCCGGATCGAGATGCTCGCCGCCGTCGGAAAATGAATCGGGGGTGACGTTGAGCACCCCCATAATCCGGGTTCCGGCGGCGAAGTCGAGCTCTTGATCGCGGAATCGCAGTTTCAAAAGCGGATTACGCCGGATGCGCCGTATCGGCAGATTCGGCTGATTTGGCTGATTCGGCCGTCCCGGCAGATTTGGCAGATCCGGACGCTTCGCCCGGCCCGGCCTCCGCCGCTGCCGCGGCTTGGGCGGCAGTCGGCTTTACATGTGCCGGCTCACGTCCGAGCATCTTGTTTATGTCGTCGAGGTCGATTGTCTCTTTTTCAAGGAGAAGCCCGGCCAGATGCTCCAGATGCTCCCTGTGCCGCGTGAGAAGCGCCTTGCTCTTTTCATACGCATCGTGAACCATCCGCTTGATCTCCCGGTCGATCTCGCGGGCCGTCTCCTCGCTGAAATCCTTCTGCTGCCCGATCTCGCGGCCAAGGAAGATATGCTCTTCCTTCTTGCCGAACGTGACCGGCCCCATCGCTTCGCTCATGCCCCACTCGCAGACCATCTTCCGCGCAAGCCCCGTGGCCCGCTCGATGTCGTTTCCGGCGCCGGTGGTCACATGGTTAAGAGCCAGCTCCTCGGCCACGCGCCCCCCCATGAGCACCATCAGCATCTTGCGAAGATACTCGCTGTTGTGCGTATAGCGGTCGTCCTCCGGAAGCTGCATGGTTACGCCAAGAGCCCTGCCGCGCGGAATGATGCTAACCTTGTGAATTGGGTCGGTTCCGGGCGTGAGAGCGGCCACAAGCGCGTGTCCGGCCTCGTGATAGGCGGTGTTCTTCTTTTCGCCCTCGCTAATGATCATGCTGCGGCGTTCCGCGCCCATCATCACCTTGTCCTTGGCAAACTCCAGGTCGGCAAGCTCCACTTTCTCCTTCGCGTTGCGGGCGGCCAGAAGCGCGGCCTCATTAACCAGATTGGCGATGTCGGCTCCTGAGAATCCGGGCGTTCCGCGCGCTATCAGCTCAAGATCAACCGAGGCGTCTATCTGTATCTTCTGCGTATGCACCTTCAATATCTCGTGTCTGCCCCTCACGTCGGGAAGCGGCACGACAACCTGACGGTCGAACCGTCCGGGCCGAAGCAGGGCCGGGTCGAGAACGTCCGGCCGGTTGGTTGCAGCCACAATTATCACGCCCTCGGTTCCCTCGAAGCCGTCCATTTCAACGAGAAGCTGGTTCAACGTCTGCTCGCGCTCGTCGTGTCCGCCGCCAAGCCCGGCCCCGCGATGACGGCCCACGGCGTCTATCTCGTCGATGAACATGATGCACGGGGCGTTTTTCTTCCCCTGTTCGAAAAGGTCTCGCACACGGGACGCGCCCACGCCCACGAACATCTCAACGAAGTCGGAGCCGGAAATCGAGAAAAACGGCACTCCGGCCTCGCCGGCTATAGCCTTGGCCAGAAGCGTCTTGCCGGTTCCGGGCGAGCCTACAAGAAGCACGCCTTTTGGAATCTTGCCGCCCAGCTTCGAGAACTTGGTCGGATCCTTCAGGAATTCTATAATCTCCTGAACGTCGGACTTCGCCTCCTCCACTCCGGCCACGTCGGCGAAGGTAATTTTCACCGCCTTTTCGGAGATGAGCTTGGCCTTGCTCTTGCCGAAGGCCATCGCCTTGTTTCCGCCGGTCTGCATCTGGCGCATGAAGAATATCCAGATTCCGGCAAGGAACAGAATAGGCCCCCACGTGAAAAAGAAATTGATGTACCACGGATTCTGCTCCGGCGGCTTTGAATATATCCGCACATTCTTTTTCTTCAGCATAGCCGGAAGCTCGGCGTCCATCGTCCATAGATATGTCTTGAACTTGGTTCCGTCGGTCGTCCGTCCGGTCAGATCGTTTTCCTTGATCGTGACCTCGGCAACCTCGCCGGACTCGACCTTGGTTAAAAACTCGGTGTATCCGATGTCTTTTTCGATCTTCTTTGGCGCGTTTACCACATTAAACATAAGGATCATCAGAACTCCGATGAGGAGCCAGACAACCAGATTCCTGTATGTGTTCAAAAAAATACCTCCGAATACCGTTTTGGCGGGAAAAAACCTGCTAAAAAATACCATATCGCAAGCGGTTTGACAATCTTGGGCGCTTTGCGATAGCTTTATTGGTGCTTATCCGGATATTGATTATATTGATGATGTTTTCAGTTATGTCATGCGCATCCCGCGGCGGCGCAAACGATACCGGAGCCGCATCCGCAAGGCCGAACGGTTCCATTACCGCTCCAATGGCTGAGAAAGACGATCTGCCGCCATACTCCGCGCTCATGGTTGACATCCCATTGGAAGAACAGAACCGGAAAGCCTTCGAGCTTTTCCAGCAGCTCGACGCAAACCGCGACAAATTGACGGCGCAGGATATGATCGCGGAACGTACCAGAATCAACAAGCAGATTATCGGAAAATATCCGCAGTCCGGCCTCGCACCGGAGGCGCATGTCAGGTTGATCAAGATTTACCTTAATGAAATGAATCCGTCCGATCCGGGCAGGGCCGAGTCCGTATACCAACGTCTCGCGGCATCTTATACGGACTCGAAAGCTACCATTCTCGACGCTCAGAACGAGTTGGTGAAGCACTATGCCCGCAACCTGATGTGGAGCAAGATACTCAGTTTTACCGGCCCGGCGGTGAGGGCGAACGTTAATGCTCCGCCTCCCCTTTCGATTTTCTATTACGGCGAGGCAAACTTCCAGCTTGGCCGCAAGGACGAGGCTGTGCTTGCCTTCAAGCTCGCCATGCGCACAATACCGTCCAACTCTTACCTTCATACACAGGCAAAGGAACGTCTCGTGAAGCTTGGAGCGCTTCCTCCGGAAGCCAAACCCGTAACTCCACCGGTCTCTCAGCCCGCGCCAACACCGCAGGCAACAAAAATTCCGCAGGCTGCACATTCAACCCAACCGGCAACCCAACCGGCAACCCAACCGGCAACCCAACCGGCAACCCAACCGGCAACCCAACCGGCGACGCAACCGGCATCGGCCGAGCCGCCGCTTACAGTAACAATTAAAGGAGCCGCGCCTCAGCAGGCAGACAAGCCAAAGGACAACGGCCAGCGTTCACATGCACCGGCGCGTCCCGTCATGCAGCCGCAGACGAAACCTTCCGCGCCACCCGCCCCTGCGCAACAACCCAATGTCACGGTCATTCCGGCAACACCGAAAGCTACTCTTCCTTTTTCTCAGGGAGACACGCTGCCGGAAACAACCCCGCGCCGCTGACCTGCCTGAGCAAGTCGGACGCAATAAACATCAGTCATATCGGAGGCAGCAAACATGTCCGGACATTCCAAATGGGCCACAACCAAACACAAGAAGGCCGCAGCCGACGCCAAGCGCGGCAAGATATTCACCAAGCTTACAAAGGAGTTGACCACGGCGGCCAGACTGGGCGGAGGCGACGCTTCCGGCAACCCCAGGCTTCGGCTTGCCCTTGAGAAGGCGCGCGAGGTGAACATGCCCGCCGACAACATCAAGCGCGCCATCCAGAAGGGAACCGGCGAACTTCCGGGAGTGGCGTATGAGGAAATATCGTATGAGGGCTACGGCCCCGGCGGCGTGGCGCTTCTCATAGACACGCTGACCGACAACAAGGTGCGCACGGTTGCCGAAATCCGCCATCTGCTCTCCAAAAACGGCGGGAACATGGGCGAATCGGGCTGCGTATCATGGATGTTCGAGCAGAAGGGGTACATCCTTGTGGGCAAGGACAAGGCCGACGAGGACACGCTGATGACCGTGGCGCTCGACGCCGGAGCCGAAGACATGAAGAACTCGGAGGGCGAGGACAACTTCGAAGTCACGACAGATCCGGCCAACTTCGACGCTGTGAAGGCGGCTATAGAACAGGCAGGCATTGCCATCGCGTCCGCGGAGATCACAAAGCTGCCGAAAAACGAGGTGAGCATCACCGAGGAATCCGTGGCGGCGCAGATGCTCCGGCTGATGGAGGCGATCGAGGACAACGACGACGTGAACGAGGTCTACGCGAACTTCGACATCCCGGACGATCTGATGGCAAGGATTTCCGGAGACTGACGCCGCGTTACGGAATCTGAAATATAATGCTGATCATCGGCGTCGATCCCGGAAGCATCCACTGCGGCTGGGGGATTGTCGAAACATCCGGCGGCCGGACGAGGCGGATCGATTCCGGCCGCATTAATCTGCCCAAGTCCGATCCGTTGTCCGTCCGGCTGATGAAACTGCAACGGGAACTCGCCGAAATAATGTTGCAATGCTCGCCCGACGCGGCTGCGGTCGAGAAGATATTCTTCGCAAAGAGCATTCAAAGCGCGCTTGCGCTGGGCCACGCGCGCGGCGTGGTGCTGGCGTCGCTTGCCGCGCGCGGCGTGGCTATTCATGAGTATTCGCCGCTTGAGGTGAAGCAGTCTGTCGTGGGCTACGGCAAGGCGTCAAAAAGACAGGTGCAGGAGATGGTTACGGCGATACTGGGCCTTGCGGCGCTGCCGGAAGAGGACGAGGCCGACGCGCTGGCTATCGCTGTCTGCCACGCGCACGGACACGGGCTGAAGAGCAGGATAGCACAGGCTATGAAGGCGTCCTCATGATCGCCCTGATTCGCGGCACCGTGTTCTCCAAATCCCCGGATCGCGTCGTTATCGACGCGGGCGGCGTGGGCTATCTGGTGCATATCTCGCTCTCCACCTTCGAGCATATCCCCGATTCCGGCGCGGAAACGCTTCTGCACACACATCTTCATGTGCGCGAGGATGCGCTTCAGCTCTACGGATTCGCCACGCCCGACGAGCGCGATTACTTCCTCACACTAAACGGCGTCTCCGGCGTCGGGCCGAAACTGGCGCTCGCGATTCTTTCAGGCGCGAAAACGCCGGAGCTTCGGAAGGCGATCGAGTTCGAGGACGTGGCGTTTCTGTCGCGCCTTCCCGGCCTCGGCAAGAAGACCGCTTCAAAGATCATTCTGGAACTGAAGGGCAAGCTGCCCGCGCCTGCCGGAAGTGGCGACATCGGCGGCCCGGCAGCTCCGGTGTCGGGTGTTTTCGACGACGCGCTTTCGGCGCTGTTGAATCTGGGATACAAGCGGGCCGAAGCCGAGGCGGCGCTTCGCATGGTCGATCCGAACTCGCCGTTTGAAGCCGCCGTAACCGGAGCGCTGAAGAAACTTTCCCGCGCAGTTCTGACTTGATCGACGATCACAGCCTCGCGATTCTTGAATTTCCCAAGCTTCTTGCCGCCATTGCCCGCTACGCCGCAAGCGAGCCGGGGCGCGGAGCCGTGCTTGCGTTCCGTCCGTTGGATACGTCCGGCGAGATACGAAAGCGTATCGAAACGATAGGCGAGATCAGGCATCTTTCGGACATCGGCGAGCCGCTCGGACTGGACGGCTTTGCCGACCCCGCGCCTGTTTTCATGCGGCTTCGCCCGCTTGATGCGGTACTGAAACCGCTTGAGCTTCGCAGCCTTATTCCGCTTCTTGCAAACTTCGAGGCCGTATCCCGCGCCATCGGAGGACGCGCCGACTGCCCGCGTATTTCTGAAATGGCCGGAAATATTCCATGTTATCCGGTAGTTCGCAAATTGATCGAGCGTTCGACAGATCAGGACGGCAACATTCCGGATTCCGCGTCCGGCGAGCTTTCCCGCATTAGAACGCGCATACGCACCGCCGAAAACCGCATCGAGCGAAAGCTGCGCGAGATGGCCGCGCGGCAGGATATCGGGAAATTCCTTCAGGAGAACTTCGTGACGCGGCGGGGCGGGCGCTGGGTGATTCCTGTTCGGCGCGACGCTCAGAGCCGCGTGCCGGGCATTGTGCATGATGTGTCGAACTCCGGCGAGACGGTGTTTCTTGAACCGCTCGAAATTCTTCCGATGGGCAACGAGCTTGGAACTCTTGCCGCCGGGGAACGCGCCGAGGAGGCGCGGATACTCAAGGAAATATCGCGCGAATGCCGCGACGCGCTTCCGGGCATGGAACCGGCGGCCGGAATCCTGACCGCGCTCGACGCGCTCATAGCCTCCGCTTCATACGCCGACACGTTCCGCATGACGCCGCCTGAACTTTCAGAACCCAACTCGCTTCGCATCACGCGCGGGCGGCATCCGATTCTATGGGAAGTGATGCGGGCGAACGATCCGAAAACCTCCGGCCCGATACGGCTCGATATTGCGCTCGAAGAAAACGGCTGCCGGGCAATCGTAATCACCGGCCCGAACACCGGCGGCAAGACGGTCGCGCTGAAAACCGTCGGCCTTCTCTGCGCGATGGCGATGTCCGGGCTTCATGTTCCGGCGGCCGAAGGATCGCGCTTCCCGATGCTTCACACCATTGCAGCGGACATCGGCGACGAACAGTCCATCGAGCAGAGCCTCTCCACATTCTCCGGACACATGAAACGGGCGGCTGAACTGATATCGCGTTCCGGGCCGGGAAGCCTGATATTGCTCGATGAGCTAGGTTCCGGAACCGATCCGGATGAGGGCGGGCCGCTTGCCTGCGCCATTTTGGGCGCTATCGTGGAGCGCGGCGGGCTGGCTGCGGCCTCATCGCATCTTGGCGCGCTGAAGGAGTTCGTTCACGGGCGCGCGCATATGCTGAACGCAGCCATGCGGTTCAATCACGAAACCCTTCAGCCGACATACGCGCTGGATGTGGGCGTACCAGGAAGATCGCATGCCTTCGACATCGCCGCGCGTTGCGGCATTCCGGAGAGTGTGGTGAGCGCGGCCCGCGCGATGGTTTCCGACGACAGGGAAAGCGTCGATGATCTGGTGCTGGAGCTTTCACGCCTGAAGGACGCAGCCGGGCGGGAGCTTGATCAGGCGAGAACATCCCGCGAAGAAGCCGCTAAACTGAAGGCGGAATATAGCGAAAAGGTTTCCTCGATCCGCAACAAGCGCAGGGAGCTTATCGAGGCTGCGACCGCCGAGGCATCCGGCGTTGTAAGAACAGCCAAAGCCGAAGTGGAGCGCATCACACGCGCGCTCAGGGAATCGGCGGAGGGGAATCCGCCGGAGAAAGCGGTGGCGGGTGTTGCAAGATCGGCCCGCGCCGGGCTTGACGCGGTAGAATCAGAAATCGCGCGGATGAAAGAGAGCGTTGCGCCGTCGGTGTTCAGGCGCGTTTCAGCCGATTTGCTTCGCGAAGGCGAAACCTATTTTGTTAAATCACTCGGAGTCGGGGCAGTATTGGCGAAGATCAACCGGAAAACATGGCGTTGCAGGGTGAGAGCCGGCGCGGTTGAGGTGGAGGTCAAGGCGGACGACTTGGGCGTTGTCGCGGGCGCGAAAGAAGCGAAGCCGGAAAAATCGCCTATTTCGCAAGTTCCACAGCCACCCCCGATACGCTTCAGCATGGAACAGCACGCGCCGGTGTATGAGCTTAACCTGATCGGAATGCGAGCTGATCCGGCCATCGAGAAACTGGAGCGATTCATAGAACAGGCGGCGCGGGCTGGAGCGAAAGAGGTTCGGATTGTTCACGGAGTTGGAACCGGAATCCTTTCGCGTGCAGTGCGTGAATTTCTTGCCGCGCATCCGCTTTCGCCGTCTGTCCGCGCAGGCACGCGCGAGGAAGGCGGCAATGGGGTGACCTTTGCCATATTTGAAGCGTGACATCCCTTGCGTATTCAAGCCCGTATTTAATCCCGGCTTGTCAGGCATCGAACCAATCTGTTATCTTATTAAGCTTGAAAAACGTTCCAGACAACGGATTTTCCGCCGGAGTCCGCGATGAATCCTTCATGCGGCTTGCCATCGTGGAAGCATTGAAGGCGCGGGATGAGGGCGATGTTCCGGTTGGCGCGGTTCTGGTTGACGCGGGCGGCGAAGTTCTGGCCCAGACTCGCAACCGCCGCGAGGCGGCAAGCGATCCGACGGCTCATGCCGAGGTTCTGGCGCTTCGTGAGGCAGCCGGAAAGACTGGCGGCTGGAGGCTTGAGGGCGCAACGCTTTATGTTACAAAAGAGCCTTGCATCATGTGCGCCGGAGCGATGATCAACGCGAGAATCGCCCGCGTGGTTTTCGGATGCGCCGACACGAAGGCTGGCGCGGTTGTAAGCCTCTACCAGCTGCTTTCGGACAACCGGCTGAACCATCGGGTTCGGGTTGACCACGGAGTTCTGGAAGATGAAAACCGCCGGATGTTGCAGGAGTTTTTCAGGGCAAAACGGTTGTTGACGAAGGTTGTTGACGAAGGTTCGGCGAACGGCTTAGCTCATAGGCAGCCGGGCCGGTTCAAGTAAGGTTGTTTTTCGCGGAGAGGTGGCTGAGCGGCTGAAGGCGGCGGTCTCGAAAACCGTTGTGCTCGCAAGGGTACCGTGGGTTCAAATCCCACCCTCTCCGCCATGTAATTTGTTGATTTTTAAGGATAATTTTTCGGAATTGCCCTAAAAAGACTGTCCCCAAACCGTCCCCAAGCACAACACGGACAATAAAAAACCGCCCAAAGGTTTCCCTGTTGAGCGGTTTAGTCGTCAATTCAAGGCAAGCTCAGAAGCCGCCCTAAATGCCTCGGTCTTTAACGTCGCGCCCTGCCCAAACCAAATATTATCTAGTTTGGTATCGGGCCTACGGTACTTCGATACATGATCGATGTATTCAGTGGTTCCATTATACAAAGACCACATCGTTCCATGGTTCATGTTGGAGCCCACACCTGCAAACGTCAAATCAAGGACATTTTCACGCATCTGCTCAACTTTCTCGATCCGAGCATCGCTGTCGCCGTCCTCAATAACAGGCATCGGAAATACGCGATTGAAGTATTCCGCGATGTTGTCCGTTGACAGCTTTTTGGAGACCATATGGTTACAAAGAGCTTCAAACTCCGCATAAAACTCGTTGACCAATCCGATTACATCTCGAATCTCGGACACTTTAATTTCAAGATTCCCCTTGTGTGTTATCGACCATTGATTATTGACATTGTCGATAGCGGCATTAAGCGTATTGTTACAAACCACGCGAATCGGGGTAATCGACACTCGCAAAGATAGGCTACCGTCATGGCTATTCGACAGCAGTAAGAATTTCTCAACAAGATCATCGCCGCCATTGACGCGGATGTGATCGGGAAGCTTCAATAACATCCAAATCTTGCATCCGTTGAACAGCGATCCGGCGGTATGGTACGCCGCCAGTTTTTCACCGACGATACTGTCACAGAGTGCAAATGCTTCAACATTTTGAATAATGCTATAACGATTGGATACCACGCCGAGTGGATACCCGATGTCATCGCGCACCATAATAACGCGATTGGGAACCGTCTCGATCATATTGCGATCCTCAAAATAAAGAGGTCGCTTTGAGACAGTCCAATTGAGCTTAGCCGCGGCTATCGCTTCGGCGGCAGTGGCGGCATGGTCGAGTTCGACACCGAGGCCGTGCCAAGGTTTCGAACCGAAATAAAACATATTGTCGTGTTTGTGAATTTCGTGAGCCATGAGGATTTACCCTTCCTTACCATGAAAATAAGATAGGAACATGCCGGGTAAAACCCTGTCGCATGTTCCTTTGAAAAAAGCGGCGTGGTGGTGCTATGAAAGCCAAGTTGTAAACATATTTTCGGATTTCGGAGTGGCGCACGGCTTATTGAAATGTGAATCGAGGTAGGGTTCAAGCGCCTGCGGTGACACAGTATTGTCACCAAAAAGCTGCTCGATCGTAACCTTGAAATTCATAACCTCCTGAGCCATGTAATCAGGGAGATCGAACTTCCTTCTCACGATCTCCTGCATTGCGCCCACTGTTTCCGCTTCACATAGCGCGATTCCGGTTTCCCGGATAAACCTGCGTACTGTCCGCCTAACCTCATCGAGGTCAAGCGCGGCCTCACACTTTTTCTTCATTGGAATCCCTTCCTTCCTTTCGTATTGAAATAAAAAAAGGCCACGCCGGGTAAAACCCTGTCGCGTGACCTCTGTTCGGAAACCTACCTAAATGATTGTTACTCTGGTATTACCTCAGTAAGGTGTTCACCTTAAAGGAAATGAGAAATAAGGAGAAATCGCAATGGAGCAGATCAAGAAAACCTTTTACATCATGATGATTATCAGCATGACCATCTCTTTCGTATTTGTCGGGTGGTCGATAGTCAGCAACGTGAAATACAACACCACCGACAAACTTGCGATGGTGGACATCGAGGGGACAATCAGTGAAAACAAGACATTCCGTAGCGTCCTGGACAAACTGCGAGAGTTCAGGGTTGATCCCACAATCCGGGCGGTAATCGTCCGAATCAACTCCGGTGGCGGCGAGGTTGCACCCGCACAAGAGCTTTACATGGAACTGAAAAAACTGCGAGAAATCAAGAAAGTCTTTGTCTCAATCGGCAGTAAGGCCGCTTCAGGTGGCTATTATGCAGCACTTGGTGGCAGCCGGATTGTTGCCGAGCCGGGTAGCATTACAGGATCGATCGGCGTGATCATGAAAACTACGAACTATGCCACCATTGCAGACCGGTTCGGAGTCTCGTTTAATGTGATCAAAAGCGGCAAATTCAAAGACATTGGCGATTCGTTTCGAGAGATGACCAGCGATGAAAAAACCGTATTATCCGGCATGGTCAGCAATGTGTATGGGCAATTCGTAGATGCGATTGTAACGGAACGCAAGCTGGACAAGGCGAAAGTTGCCGCGCTTGCCGATGGCCGCATATATACGGGCCTCGAAGCTGTCAGCCTTGGCCTGATCGATGGCATAGGAACGCTTCAGGATGTTATCGAACTGGCGGCGGCGGAAAACAAGATGCCGCTGAAAAATATTGTCATTGTTCAGGCAAAGTCTTCGGAGGGGCTCATTGAAAAGCTCTTTGCCGGCGCATCAGCATCCATATCTAACATGCTGGCCGATGCGATCCGTAACGCGGATATTTCGACAGATGATAACCTAAAATTTCTGTTTCAATGAAATCGCTCCGACCAGTAGCACAATAAAAAAGCCCGTACCGATAACCGGTATGGGCTTTTTTGCTGGAAGTTACCTCCTCCAATGTTGTTCAAATGCTTGAGCGATTGCGTCGGAGCAAGACTGCACACCTTCAAGTCGCTGATGGCAACTGATGCCCTTAAGTTGTGTTATTATCGCTTCCGGATCAACGTCGGCCCGGATAGCAACTGAAATCAAACGTCCGATTGCTTCGGCTTGGCTTGAAGCGCATCCGCCGGCCTTGCCCATTTTTGTGAACAACTCGAACGGTTGGCCGTTCTCGTCGTCGTTGATCGTCACATAGAGATTGCCGCATCCGGTTTTTATGAGATATGTCTTACCGGACATAATTTGCGGCCGGGGGCGTGGCGCTGTTGGACTCATTGGAATTCTCCTGTTGTAAATTATGACGCGCGTTGGCGCCCAGATTGGCTTGGCAATGTTTCGCTGTTCGGATACCTTTGCCGTGCAGTTCTCGAAACAGGTCTTTGGCAGCGAATTTAAGGGATTCGTGCGGTATCCGGCGACCCTCAAGGATTCCATGTATTACCGCTTGCGCTTTGCGTCCAGGCTCATCCCTGTCCAAAGCCATAAACACAAATTCCGGCTTCACATAGTCCAGAACCGGCCCAACGCTATGCGCGTTGCCGGCCCCATTGATAGAGACCAGTGTGAGCTCCTGCCCGCCAAGAATTACGTCACCGGCAAGCGCGTCAAGAAAACTTTCGGTAATTAGCATCTTTGAGCCGCGCTTAAAAAGCCACGGCGTTTTCGGGCCATAAGCCTTGCGGCATTTCTCGCCGTAAAGCTCGGTGTCAAGGGTGCATATTTCCCGAAGCTCAAGTCCCCGACACTTCGCGGGATTGGGCAACGGGATCGCAAGATAACGGCGATGCTCTTTGAAATGGTTGAAAACCTTGCAACCAATTTCCGGATAATATGGAAGATTACGAACGGCGAAATACGCCGCAGTCTCGTGATCGCTGGACGGAAGCGCGTTGTATGTGTGTCTGGCCCAAGCAATTTGCTTGAGCGTTTTAACGTGCGCCTCAGCTTTGTTACGTCTGTGCTGTTGGATAGCGACAGGCGTTATTGGCATGACAGGTCCAGCAAGCGCGGCGACAGCTTCCTGAAACGTGCAGCGGTGCAACAAGCAGTACATCTCGATTGCATCTCCGCCCTTTCCCTCTCCAAAGTCATACCAGAACCATTGATGGTCAGTGTATGTCAGATGGAGGGAGGCGCTTGTTTCTTCTCGAAACGGCGAGAAGTAAAACATTTCATTTCCGTTGCAACGCATACCATCACGTTGCAATCCCATCGCATCGAGAATGGCCGGTAAATCAACCGAACGAGCATAATCAAGATTCCTCATTGCCCTTCCCTTTCTTTTCATTGGATTAAATAAAAAAAGACGTGCCGGGGAATGCCCTGACGCACGTCTTTGTTCGAATACCTACCTAAATGATTGTTACTCTGGTATTACCGCCAGACGCAATAAAAAAACCCCACGCCGCAAGGGTGTGGGGTTTAAAAGGGGCATTTGAGGCGGGAAAGCTAGTATTCCGTCATCACTGATGATGCAAGCGATGACAGCGCTGAAACTGCTGCATCGTCAGTAACGTCTTCAAAACTGCGAACGCCAGCAAGCTTGAAAAGCTCATCGGAAATCTGGTCAGCCTCAAAAACGCTTTCCATTGCGTCTTTGAGCGCTTGCACGTTGGGAAGCGCATGAGAAGGAGTAACGGGTTCCGGATCGGCAGGCTGCTGTGCAGAAGAAGACTGCAACTTGTTCAGAGCTAATGCTGCCTCGTCCTCGGTGAGATCGAAGTAGCTGGCCTTGCCAGTAAGTTCGATCAAGCGAGTGCGACGCTCGGTCTGCGGTAATGATTTCATTGCCGCAAACAGATCATTCGCATTGGGGCCAAGCTGTTTTGTTGGCTTCTTGGGTGGTTCAGGATCGGCAACCTTTGTGTTGCCGTTTTCCGGGGTGGCCGGTGGTGTGGGCGTATCAACGGGCGTATCAACGGGCGGCTCGTCGCCGGTGGCCGGCGGTGTTGGCGGAATCGTGTATGTCCGCGCAACCTTGCTTTTCAGACCATTTACGCCTTTGCCGTTATTGCCATGCTCGTCAGCGACGATATTTTCTGGGTAGAACTCTTCCGTTATTTCCCGCTCAATGTCGGGAAGCTCGGGTATTGCCAAGGCCGCGCGAGCAGCCGCCTCTACATCCTCCATGCGGAGCCGTGCGATCTGCCGACGCTGCACTTCCTCATACGCCAGTTCCGCCAATTTTTGCGCGGATCCATTGAACTCGAGATGGCAGACGTACACAGTTGCCTGTTTGCCCTCCACTTGCACCGTCTTGGATGACAGCACAAGATCGAACGGCACACCTGCGAGGGTTCCATGTGTAAACGAACGCAGGAAGTCCAGTGACGACATGATGTTCACAATCGAGTTGATTGAGGTTGTGCGAAACTTCCACACCCCCCCGATTTTTTCAGTGTCAAGCACCACCGACAGGATGCCGGTGGCCTTGCATTTATCACTGCCCTTGTAATCAGGCTTGCGCCGCTCGCACGGACAAGCTACCGGTGTCGCAATGCCAGTGCGTTGTGCTGTCTCCCCATCACCGCGACATATGCAGCCGGCGACGGTGTATGCGGCATACGACGTAGGGAAGTTGAGTGTGGGATCGTCGTAAAGCAGACGAACAGGCAAGCGCGTCAGATGGGAAGCGCTTTGCCCTGTTGTTTTGGCAATACGCTCCATCAGCGTTGTGTCGGGGACAAACTCGTCATCCACCTTCTGCGTGGTGGTGATGATGAAGTGATCCAACTTGACGGGCATGCGAAACGTACCGCCGTCTTTCTTTTGGCACTCTTTACCCTTGCCACCTATTTTTATCTTCCCGACTTCGGCAAGACGTGGAACCAAGTTTTTAATCATATTGATCTCCTTGAAATTGATTCAATGAAAAGAAGCTGCAACGGGTAAAACCCTGACTTGCAGCTTCTGTCGTTAAAGACGTTGTGGTTCTTTCTATTTCTTGAAGCGGAAGTCCAGATACGGAACCTTCTTTTCCTTGTCGCAAGGTGGTGTAATGCGGATAAGGTGTTTGCGGGTGTAGTTGCC
>Ga0233425_10001763_pt1 | contig 46087 bp, 44 predicted proteins | sample Watercolumn_Towu_2_FD_181712 | JGI IMG/M metagenome (GOLD analysis project Ga0233425, IMG submission 181712) | Freshwater microbial communities from Lake Towuti, South Sulawesi, Indonesia - Watercolumn_Towuti2014_140_MG | ecosystem: Environmental > Aquatic > Freshwater > Lake | place...
ATGATCTTGCCGAGGTAGGCGGTATTCGTAATATCTTCTTCGGGATTCCCAAGATCAAACACAGAGTCCACCGCTACGATGTTGATCGTTTGCTCGAGCTTCTCGTAGCCCAGAAACTGGGCGTAGGTCAGGTCCTGGCTGCCTCCCAGGATGATGGGAATGATGTTGTTGCGGATAAGGAATTCCACCGTTGATTTGAGGGCATAATAGGTGTCTTCCACATCGTGCCCCGGGTGGATGTTACCAAGATCAGCAATCCTCGGACGAAAGCTGCCGGGATACAGCTTGTATAAATAATTCCGGACGCTGTCAGGCGTTGAGGCACAGCCCGCATTGCTTCCGGCTCGCCGGTCCTCACAAACCCCTACAAGGGCCATATCAATATCCTTCAGCTCCGGAAAATCCGTGCCGTCAGCATAAGCGGAAATGTAATGTCCCAGCTGATTCTCTTGATAATCTGTAATGCTTACAGGCCTGAAAAAATGTTGTATATCGCTCATGCTTTTCCGAAAAAATTTCTATCCATTAAATGTATTTATTAAGAAAACGAGCTCCTGGTTTTTCCTCCAAACTTATCAACCTTCCGAGGTTAGTACAAGCGGAAATTATGGCATTAAAACAAGGGGATTCCGGAATTTTTTTCAGGCCAAAAAGCGTTAAAATGCCATAATAGCAGGCAAAACGGCCTTGGTACAGGTCTTGACTTAGTGGGTACAGGATTGCAATCTGAACAAAAAAACCAAAAGCTTAAATGTATAACGCCTGTCAGAAAAGGCAAAAAATAAAAACGACTATGTATTCATTACTTAAAAACAACAGCAACAGAAACCACGTAAGGTTTAACGAATTTCCAACCTTCTTCGACGATGTGTTAACAAGGGAATTCTTTCATAATGGCAAACGCTCCGGGTTCAATACCATGCCCTCTGTCAACATTAAAGAAACCGAAAATTCCTTCGAGCTGGAATTAGCGGCGCCGGGCCTTGAAAAGAAAAATTTCAAGCTGGAGCTGAAGGAAGACAAATTAACAATCTCCTCGGTGCATGAGAGCACAAACGAGGAAAAGAACGAAGCCGACTCATACAGCAGAAGGGAGTTCAACTACCACGCATTCAGCAGATCCTTCGTATTGCCTGAAAAGCTGATTGACAAAGACACCATCACGGCAAGCTACGAGAATGGCATCTTAAAAGTAACCGTTCCGAAAAAGGAAAAAACAACAACTAACCAGAACAGGGAGATCCAGATTTCATAAGGTGGTTTGAAGGGAAGGAAAAAGGCTGTCGCATCAGTTGCGACAGCCTTTTTATATTTTAATCATAACTTTGATTACTCTCAGTTACCGTCTTGATATTTTTAGTCGGTGTCAGCTCCGCTCAGTCACCGGGAAACAATCCTATCGATCGCCAGGTATCGTCTTACCGGTAGCTGAGGTACTTGAAGGCAGCGTAGCCGAAGCTACCAGATGCTCACACGCTTTTCGGCCGGCCTGTACATGCCATCGCCAGGCTTCACACCAAAGGCATCGTAAAACTCCGTCATATTGCTCAGCGGGCCGATAGCACGGAAATTGCCCGGTGAGTGCGGATTCGTGGCGATCATCTGCCTGAGGTAAGCGTCGCGCATCAGTGTTTTCCAACCCTGTGCCCATGCCAGGAAGAATCGCTGCTCACCGGTATAACCGGCAATGACAGGAGAAGGCTTTCCGTTCAGTGATTTTTTATAGGCATAATACGACATCGTTAAGCCACCCAGGTCCGCAATATTCTCGCCCTGCGTCAGCTCCCCGTTCACATGCAGCGTATCGATGGCGCCGTAGCCATTGAACTGCTCTACGATGAGCCTGGTTTTACCTTTGAAATTTTTGTAATCATTTTCCGTCCACCACATTTTCAGGTTTCCGTCTGCATCAAACTGCGATCCCTGATCGTCGAAGCCGTGTGTCAGCTCATGCCCGATCACAGAGCCCATCACGCCATAGTTGTAGGCGTCGTCGGCTTTCGGATCAAAGAAAGGCACCTGCATAATGCCTGCAGGGAAGGCAATTTCGTTGGAGGTTGGATTATAGTAAGCATTTACCGTTGGAGGCGTCATGCCCCACTCCATGCGGTCTACCGGCTTACCGATCTTGGCGATCATGCGCCTGAACTGAAACTCGCTGCCCGCTGAAATATTCTTCCAGTACGATTCTCTGGTGATCGTGAGCGGGGTATAATCAATCCACTTATCCGGGAAGCCGATCTTCCGGATGATCTTATCGAGCTTTTGCTGCGCCTGCTTCTTCGTTTCCTCGCTCATCCAATCCCTGGTGTTGATACGCTCGCGGTATGAGGCGATCAGGTTATCGATCATCGTCTCCACGCGTTTTTTGGAATCGGCATTGAAGTATTTCTCCACATACAGCTTGCCCAGGGCCTCGCCCAGCACGGCATCCGTGGTAGCCTGCACACGCTTGTAGCGCGGCTTCATCTCCTTTTTGCCGGCCAGCGTCGTTCCGTTGAATTTAAAGCTCTCGTTCACAAAAGCCGAAGACAGGTAAGGCGCCGCTTCCGCTACCAGCTTCCACCTCAGGAATACCTTCCAGTCGGCGATGGAGATCGAATCCATCACACTGTTCAGCTGCTTATAAAAATCAGGCTGGTTCACGATGATCGTTTCCGGGGTCTTGATGCCGAGCGACGTGAAATACACCGTCCAGTTGATCTTCGGATAGGCTTTGAATAATTCCTCTTTGGTAAAAGGATTGTACTGCTTCTGCGGGTCGCGCTGCTCTACAGCATTCATCGCGCCTTTGGCAAGCCTGGTCTCAATGCTCATCACGATCGCCGCCTTGGCTTTCGCATCGGCAGGCAGGTTCCCCATGCATTCGAACATGCGGGCCACATGCTGCTGGTATTCGTTCTTAATGGCTTCGTATTTGGACTCGAAATAAAAATCCTTGTCAGGCAGGCCCATCCCCGTTTGTGTCAGGTAGCAGGCGTTGGCATTGCTGTTCTTAAAATCGGAATAAACATAAAAGCCGATCATGCCGCTCACGCCTTTCTTGTTGAGGCTTGCGGACACCTTCAGGAGCTCATCCTTACTTTTGATCAGCTCAATTGCCGCCAGCTGGGCTTTAATGGGGCTCATCCCCTCTTTTTCCGCTTTCACGGAATCCATGCCCGTGAGGTAAAAATCCCTGATCTTTTGCACATTGCTTCCCGGAGCAGCCTTCGTGTCCCTGGAGATCTCCGCCAGCAACGATTTAAGGTTTTCGATATTCCCCTCATTGATCTCGTTAAAGCTTCCCCAGCTTCCGTCGCTTGCCGGTATTTGTTGTTTGGCCAGCCATTTGCCGTTGGCATAGCGGTAAATATCATTGCGCGGGCTCACGGACGAATCGATATAGCTCAGGTTGATGCCCGGCGAAAAGCTCTGTGAAAAGGCCTGTACACCAAGAAAAAGCAAGGAAGGGACAAGTAATTTTTTATGCATAATCTGTTTAGTTTTTGATAAATATAACAGGAATTTACCAGGAAAAGGACAGATTTTGGATAAAATGCCGGATAGCGCTGATAAGCGGAATCAGCCGACAAAAATCTGAGGGGCCAGCCCTTCAATCAGATGATTCTCTGCCGCTTTTTGAAAGAGCAGCTCCACGGCGCCGCGGCCGGTTTCACCAAGATCTACAGAAAACGAATTCACATAAAGGGCAATGTGTTTTTTCATCACCTCCTCGTCCATTTCCTGCGCATGCTCTTTCACATAAGCCATGCAGCTTTCCGGATCGGCAAAGGCAAATTCCACGCTCCGGCGGATCAGGCTGTCGACGGTCCGTTGCAGCTGCGGATCGATAGACCGCTTCATCACAATGCCACCCAAAGGAATGGGCGCGTGGATGAGGCTTTCCCAGAACTCACCCAGGTCCATGATCTTCTCGAGGCCCTTTTGCTGATAGGTAAAACGGTTCTCGTGGATCAGCAAGCCGGCGTCCACGCGATGCGATAGCACGGCGCCTTCGATGTCGCTGAACAGGGTTTCCTGTTTATTAGTCGCTTTCGGAAAAGCCAGCGACAGTAAAAAATTAGCGGTGGTGTATTTTCCGGGAATGGCAATGCTTGCCGCGTTGATGTCCTGTATGTCCGTTTTAGCGTCTTTTACCAGCAGCGGACCGCAGTTGAAGCCCAGCGCACTGCCGCTATTGAGCAGAGCATAATGCTCCGTTAAATACAAAAAGGCATGGTAGCTCAACTTCGTAATATCGAGGTCCTGCCGGAAAGCCCTGTTGTTCAAGGCCTCCACATCTTCCATCACCACCGAGAAGTCAATGCCCTGCGTATCGATCTTTTTGTGGACGAGCGCATCGAAAATAAAACAATCGTTGGGGCAGGGAGAAAAACCGAGGCTGAAGTTCATGGTGAGTAATTTATTAAGTGTCTTTGTTGACTTCGAGAGCCTCAGTCAACAAAACGGTGGTTGAGGCTCTCGAAACCACCGTACAAATTTTGCTATAATTACAATTCATTCAAAAATTCAATTAAAAAATCGTTCAGATTTTTGATCGCCAAAGGCATCTGCCATTTGCTTTTATCACGTTTTTCAACATGATTGGAAATGCTCCTGATCTGTATGGCATTCCGGGCGTCCTGGCAGGCGGCAAAAAAAGCGGCCCCTTCCATGCTTTCAACATCCGGATTGTATAATTGTTTGATCCATGCGATAGAACGCTCATTGCCGTGCACGGTATTCACCGTAATGCCTTTTACCTGCTTCAGGGAAGAGAGCCCTGCAAAGCGATGGCTTAAATGGCCCGAAAAACGCTGTTCGCCGGGCAATCCCATCTGGTCGTACGTTAAAAAGCCATCGCCGTCTTCGGCGCCCATCTCGCTCAGGAGATCTTCTGTCACCTGCACCAGTGTTCCGGGCGGCACAGAGGGATCGAAGGCGCCGCAAACACCGGCATTGATGATCAGATCGTAGGTTCCGCCTCCGTAGCGCCCCATCGCATACGCCGTATTCACCATGCCTATCCCTGTAATCAACACGTGTACCTCATGCCCATTGACAGGCCTGGCGGCCCTGGAGATCCCGGCAGGCACTGATGGTATCTGCAAATAGCCGAGCAGAGGGCTTACCTCAAATTGGGTGGCAGATACGATCAGAATGTGCATTTATATTAGTATTTTTGCTGAGTTAAAGTTACTATGATTTACATTACCCGCAAAGAACATTTTAATGCCGCTCACAAATTGTTTAATCCCAGCTGGAGCGAAGAACAGAACGAGACCGTTTTTGGGAAATGCGCCAACAAGAACTGGCACGGACATAATTACGAGCTGTTTGTCACGGTCAAGGGAGAGATCAATCCTGAAACCGGTTTTGTCGTCAACCTGAAAGAACTCAGCACGCTTATCCGCCGCGACGTGACGGACGTGCTCGACCATAAGAACCTCAACCTCGACGTAGCGGGCATGCCTGTGATGCCTTCCACCGAGAACGTCGCTATTTTTATCTGGAACATTCTGCAGAAAAAAATCAAAGACATGGGAGCCATGCTGCACTGCATCAAGCTCTATGAAACCGACAGCAACTACGTGGAATATTTCGGGGAATAGAAAACCATACGGCCGTGCTGTTGTTATTTTAAAAACCTTTTTATGCTGAACGAAGAATTTGAACATGAGCTTAACGGCTACAAGAAAATAGACCAGTACAATGATAAGCTGGTGGAATCTATTTCCGATATGTACAAAAACATCCTGGACGATGTGGGAGAAGACCCGCACCGCGAAGGCCTGGTGAAAACACCGGTAAGAGCGGCCAAAGCGATGCAGTTCCTGACCCAGGGCTACGACCTCAACCCTGCCGAAGTGTTACGCTCGGCGATGTTCAAGGAAGACTACAGCCAGATGGTGATCGTGAAGGACATCGAAGTATACAGCCTCTGCGAGCATCACCTCCTGCCTTTTTTCGGGAAAGCCCATATCGCCTATATTCCCAACGGCCACATTGTAGGCCTGAGCAAGCTTCCCCGCGTGGTGGATGCCTTTGCCCGCCGTCTGCAGGTGCAGGAGCGCCTCACCAACGAGATCCGCGACTGCATCCAGGATACGCTTCAGCCGCTTGGCGTGGCCGTGGTGATGGAATGCTCGCACCTCTGCATGCAAATGCGCGGCGTACAAAAGCAGAACAGCGTGACTACCACCTCCGCCTTTACCGGCGAGTTCCTGAAAGACCCTACCCGCAAGGAGTTCATCAGCCTCATCAGCACCAAGCTGCACTAGGATTCTCATTTCCTTTCTTTTTTTATTGAAACATGCCTAAAGGGGTATTTGGAGATTCCGAATATCCCTTTATATTTGCTGCGTGAAAAACACGTCCGTGTATATCAGGCGAATCAGCTTCTGTTGCCATCCCATGTGGCATTGCTGTATGGCAAGCTAGTTCCTGCATTTTCGTTTTATTTTCCTTTTAAAATTTTACCATGTTTGCACTTGATGTACAGGATCAGATCCTGGATAAACTGAATACACTGATCGTCGTGTTGACCACCGACGGCCGCATCGACTACGTGAGCCGCTCGGCCCAGCAATTGCTCGGCTACCGCTCCCAGGATCTTCTGGGGAATAACTGGTGGGACATGACACGCTCCTCGAAGCCCGAGGGAGAAGTGGTAAAGCGAAAGATCCTGCAGGCCCTGAGCATACAGCAGGACTCCACGCAAACCTTCGAGCATGAGCTCCGCACCGCTGCCGGCGGAAGAAAATGGGTCCGCTGGAACGTGTCCTACCTCGGCGACGGGCAGCTCATAGGCCTGGGCTACGACATTACGGACAAAAAGCTGAACGAGAAACGCCTTCTCGAAAGCAACCGGCAGCTGCTGCAGCAGAACAAGGACATTACCGACAGCATCCACTATGCCCAGCGCATCCAGCAGTCCATCCTGCAAACCGCGGATGTGCTGGCAGCGCAGTTCAGCGGATCGTTCTTGCTGTACAAGCCCAAAGACATTGTCAGCGGCGACTATTACTGGTTTTATGAGGATGCGCAGTTCCGTTACGTGGCGGCCGTTGACTGCACCGGACACGGCGTGCCGGGTGCGATGATGAGCATGGTGGCCAACTCTGTTTTTAAGGAAGTGTTCATCAACCAACAGCAGAAAGAACCTTCTCTGATCCTCAAAGCGCTCGATACAGAGCTTGAGAAAGCCATCAACCACAATAAGGATGCCGCCTTCAGCGATGGTATGGACGTGGCCCTGGTAAGAATCGACAAAAGCTCCAACGAGCTGGCCTTTGCCGGAGCCTTCCGCTCCCTCCTCGTCGTGCGGCGGGGCGAAGTGCTCGAGCTAAAGGGAAGCCGCTACCCCATCGGCTTTTACTCGGGCGTAGAGAAGCAGTTTGATACGACGCACTTCGCTCTTCAGGCGGAGGATTGCCTCTACCTGTACACCGATGGCTTCATCGACCAGTTTGGCGGGGAAAAGGACAAGAAGCTCAATAAGTTCCACTTCAAGGAGCTGTTGAAAACGGTTCACGACATGAACATGGAAGAGCAGGAAGCGTTCCTGGAATATGCCTTTCATAACTGGAAACAGGACCAGGAGCAAACAGACGATGTATTGGTGATCGGCCTGAAGATCTGAGTACCTGCCTGATTTATCAGAAAAAGGCTGAAGGTGCGGGTATGCTTCGCCCTGGTAACATTGCTCTCTCCTCATACTTTATGGATGGTCTGGCAGATTACTCAGACACCGGCGCCCTGTTCGCTTTTCCTTTCGGCGCCGACAGGTAAAAATGCCAGAGGATCATGGTGGCTACGGTCCGGTATGGCTTCCACTGCGCTGCCACCTCCACAAGCGCCTCCTGCGTGGTATCAGCCGCCAGGTGCTTGATCCGCTTCAGGGCATTCACTGCGGCAAGGTCGCCCACGGGAAACAGATCAGCACGCTGCAGCACGAACATGAGGTAGACATCGGCGGTCCAGTTACCGATGCCTTTCAGTGAGGTCAGCTGCGCTCTTACAGCATCATCCGGCAGGGCTGCCAGATCCTCAAGCACCAGCTGTTTGCTGAGCATGGCTTCCGCAAGGCCTCTGATATAGACCGTTTTCTGGCGGCTCACATAGCAGGCACGCATCTCTTCGTCGCTGAGCGCCATGATCTTCCGCGGGCTCAGGCCTTTGGTCCTTTCCTGCAGCTGTTTCAGGGAGGCTAAGGCCGAGGCCAGCGACACCTGTTGTTCCAGGATGATGTGCACCAGCGTTTCGAAGCTGTTGGACCTGGTCCACATGGGCGGATAGCCATAGGCCTGGATGATGTGCCCCAGATCCCGGTCGGCTTTCGCAAGCTTATCGCAGATTTTCTTAAAACTATCTTTTGAAAATGTTCCGGGCATAAACGTCACTCCCACAGGTTTAGTTGCGTCTTGGGATCTTCCAGTTCCAGTAAATAGGTCTTATTGCTCAGGCCTCCTCCAAAACCTACCAGGCCGCCCGATGCTCCGATGATGCGGTGGCAGGGCACAATGATGGGTACCGGGTTCCTGTTGAGCGCGCCTCCCACGGCCCTCACCGCTTTCAGGTCGCCGAGCTGCCTTGCCAGGTCGCCGTAACTTTTTGTTCTGCCGAAAGGAATGTCCAGCAAAGCTTCCCACACCTTCTTCTGGAAGTCGGTGCCAATAAGGTCGAGCGGAAGATCGAAAGCCTTTCTCTCCTTCCTGAAATAGGCATTCAGCTGACGCTCGGTTTCCAGCAGCAGCGCATGCTCCAGGTCTTCCTTCAGGTCGTGCGTTCTGATCCTGACGATGTCTCCGGCATTCCACAGCGCCGCTACAAGCCCTTTACCACTGGCGACGAGCCTGAGCGGACCCGTGGGAGAGTCCATGTCCCTGTAAGCGTATAGCTCGGAAAAAGCGCTGTCCATGATCAGAGTAGTTTGGTTTCAAGGCCAATGTTGAACAAGGCATCGATGCAGCTCAGTCCCGGAACAAAATCCGAGCCGATGGAGAATACCTGATAATGTGGCGTGATCGATGCTTCCGCCGTCTGTAACAAAGCCCTCAGGTCCCTGATGCCCGACGGATGAGGCTCATACTGCTCCGTGAAACGGATCTCTTTCCTCACCCGGAGGATGTGCAGCACTGACTTCAGCAGCGCCGTATTGTAGTCCATCAGGAACTCGAAACGCTGCTCGTAGAAAGGCCTGAGCTCGTCTTCAAAAAATTCGAAATAGGGCGAGCCTTTGTAGGCGCTGGTAATCGTACGCCAATGCTGCTGCTGCCAGTTCTCGGCATAGGAGATGCGCTTCCGGGCGGTGATTTCCTTATCCGCCTGTTTCCCAAGCGGGATGGACAGGGATAACCTTCCGTTGGCCGTGAGGATCTCGCAGCGGTTGCGGTAGCTTTGCTTCACAAAATGCTCCTGCCCTTCCAGCACCACCTCATCCGCGTGGAGCACCTCCCGAAGATAGGCCAGGGACGGCAGGTAAGCCGTTGTGAGGAGAACGGTATCGCGGGTCATTAGTCGATGCCTTTAAAGAGGCGGTCCCAGCGGATGCCCGTATGGTACAGCTTATCGTTCGAATAGATCACGCGCGTGGCCTTGCCAATGATGTGGTCTTCCGGCACAAAACCCCAGTGGCGGCTGTCCTGCGAGTTGTGACGGTTGTCGCCCATCATGAAATAATAGTTCTGCTGAATGACATAGGAAGGCGAAAACACCCCGTTGATAAATACGGAATCGTGCTTCAGCTCCAGGCTGTTGCCTTCGTACACATTGATGATGCGCTCAAAGAAACACAGGTTCATCGTATCCAGCCGTACAGTGTCGCCTTTGGCAGGGATCCTGACAGGGCCGTAGTGATCCACATTCCATTTGTAGTGGCTGTTGAAGGGAAATACGAACTCGTCCCACATGTCTTCGGCCTCGGTGTTCTTTTCGATGCCGGTAATGAAGGTCTTGCTGCGCAGCGTATCGGCCAGCGCATCGGTAAGCGTAAACGAATAGTCGTTATTATCGGAGATCCTGCCTCCCTCGCGGAGCTGGTAGTGCGCAATAAAAGCGGAATCCAGCAGGGTGGCCGATTTGATATGGTAATTGTACTGCAGCAGGGCTTCCTCGTCGGTCGCCTGGTTATTCACATACACAGAGCCTTTTTCGATCCGGAAGCTATCGCCCGGCAGGGCCACGCAGCGCTTCACAAAATAGGAGCGGTGGTCCACCGGATATTCGCTTTCCTGGGGGTAGTTGAACACCACCACATCGTTCCGCTCTATATCCGGGCTCCCGAAGAGGCGCAGATAGGGTAGCTCGATGAGCGTGGAATAGAATTTCTGGTTCACGAAAGGCAGGCTCAGCAGGGTTTTGGGAAGCCGCGGCCCATAGGAAAGCTTATTGATGAGCATGAAATCGCCCGTGAGCAGGCCTTTTTCCATAGAAGGAGAGCTTACCGGGGAGATCTCGAAAAAGAAGGTACGGAGGAACAAAACGCACAGGAAAGAGATGCCAATGGCTTTAGCCCATTCTGCAAGCACCTGCCTTTGTTTCAGAAACCGGTTCACCATACCTTTCAAAGATAACCAAAAAAGACAAGCGGCTTTATGAGCCTGAGAAATTAATAACGCAAAATTGTTGAGTGCTACCGAAAGATCTACCATTATGTTAGGGCGCCTGCCTATCGGCAGGTAGGCCCGGGCGGGCCATTCCGGGCTCTCACGACACGTCGTGATCGCTGCGGTTTTTTTAGGGCGAAAGAGGCAGCGCCCTAAAAAGAACTAAACCCTTCATGTCCCTGGCGCGATATACCCTATTCCATAAACATTAAACTCGTATCTTAAGTTATGCCCGCGTGAGGGATGCGAGCGGAAATCCTTTTGCCTGTTCTTTGCAAAAGATTGAAGCGGGCAGCCTGTCTACCGTCAGGCAGGCCCGACCCTTCCGCCTTGTTCTTTGCGGAAGGGACACGCCCAACACAGCATAGGTTTTTGTTTTTTTGAAAATACCAGCAAAAAAAATCCTTCCACTGGAAGATGGAAGGATCTGAAGCAATTTAAAAAGTTTAACCCTTAATTATACCCTACTCAATTGCTTTTTTCGTTATTAGTTGAGGCTTATCGCCGGAATTTTTCCTTCGTTGATAAGCATTTGCGTTTTTTTCTTGTGGTCCTCGAAGCTGCCGAAAGCCAGGGCATCCAGCATTTCCATCCTCGACATGTTCGGGTTTCCGAATTGTTTGCGGATATCTTCCGAGCAACGGTCGACGTATTTCTCAAAGCGGTTAGGAGCCCACAGGTAATCTTTTTTTGCCATCTCCTTCTCGATCTTAAACTCCTCCGGCAAACCTCCCTCAATTTTTGATTTAATCTCCAGGCCCTCATAGGATTTAGGCAGCTGGCGGTTATCAAATAAAAACGGCTTGGAGATCATGATCACATGTTTTTTACGTTTTGGATCTATCATGGATAAACCCTCGATTCTTAATCCCTTTTTTTTGAGGGACCCGAATTTTGACTCGAAGCTTTTTAAAATCTCAAACATGGTCGTGCAGTTACAGTTATTAACAAAGGTACGGTGATAAATGTCAATAACAGAACTTATTAGACGAATCCCGCTTTTCAACACAACCAAAATAGGTTGAAAATCGGTTTCTTACCTGTTGATTAAGTGTTAAAAAACGGTTAATTTATTTTTAATTCATTGAATATCAACAAGTAATAGAACCCCTTTCTCCTGTTAAAAAAAGCTCCGGCCGGGCACGTTATGAACAATCCCCGGAAAGTGGATTATCGTTGAAACCGTTTTTAAAACATTCGTTTTTCAGAAAATATACAGATTCAGGACATAGAAGCCTTGACCGTTTTAGATCCAAAATCGAGAATGGCATCGATGAAATGATAGGGCTTATACCCGTTGATGGCTGCCTGGTGATAAATGCAGGTCGCCGGTGTCATGCCCGGAAGCGAATTGACCTCGATAAAAATCACCTCCACATGCTCCGGGTCGAAGATCCTCACAAAGGCATCGATGCGGCAATAGCCCATGATATTGAGCACCCTCGCCGCAGCGCCCAGGGTTTCCTTGACCTTATCGGAGATCTGCTGGCGCTCCTGGCTGTCTCTTGAATAGCGGGCCGGCGTGATGTTCTGCCCCTGCCCTGCCAGGAATTTCTCCTCGAGGCTCAGGATATCGCCTTCCGCCAGGGCTTCCGAAGCTTCAAACACCTCGTAATCAATTCCTCCGCTGGCATTGAGCTTCGTGAGCATGCCACCGGTGATCTCCAGGAAGTGCTTCGCCCCGTTCTTCCCGATCAGCTCTTCCACCAGGATCACCTGCTTTTGCGGAAACTCCTCTTTAGGCCTGATGTGCAGGGTTTCTGCCGCCTTCGGATCAAAGTCTTCCGATTTACGGAAGATGAGCGTGGCAAAGGCCTCGAACTCCTCAAAATTTTTGATCTTCTTCACGGCGCTGCTGCAACCGTCATCCACAGGCTTCGCGATCAGCGGATACTGATAGTCCTTCGTGAGTGACTCCCTGACCGCTTCCTTATGGTTCTTCCAGTCGTCTTCCGTTACCAGGCGGTGCTTCGCTACCAGGAAGCCATTCTGCAACAGGATCTCATTCGTTCTGTATTTATCAATCGTAATGGAAGAGCTTTCCTTACCCGAACCGTTATAGGTGAGCCCCACTTTTTCCAGCTGCTCCTGCACCGCGCCGTCCTCGCCGGGCCTGCCATGCAGGGCAATGAAGACCTGCTCTACTGCCTGCGCCAGCTGCGCATAGCTCAGCTGTTTCGGCGCCATCAGATTGTCCGGCGATCCGTATTTTCCAGTGATGGTGCTGCACTCTTCGATGATCCTTTGAATCGCAGGATGGATCTTCCAGTGGTCGATCTTCTCTTTGATGTCGTCGGCATTGTCTTTCAACAAAGCGTTTACCGGGATCTGGTACATGAGGTGATGGTCGTGATCACCTGTCAGGAAAACCGGGATCGGCGCGTACTTCTCCGAAGAGGCCAGCTTTTCGAAAATGTTCCTGCCGCTTTCTACCGAGATATGTCTTTCGGAAGAATAGCCGCCCAGAATCACCGCTACCGGGATCTTGTTGCTGGCCGCGTTCTTCTCGTTTTGCAGAAAGTGATCGAGCCTGTGCAGCAGGGGCTCATACAGCGCTGCGCCCTTGCTGCTATGAATACGCTTGCTCAGGGAGGTGCGGATAATGTAGGTCAGGAACTGCGAGGGCGTTAAGCCGATCTCTGCCGCCTGATGAAAGAAGAAAGAGGAAGGCATCATGCCCGAGGTGGTGTTCGGGTCGTTGAGGTATACCTTTCCATCCTTCCCTAAAAAGCCATCGATACGCGCATACACATCGAAGCTCAGCTCGGAGAACAAGCGTTCGCATTCTTTCCGGATAGCCTCGATCTGCTCATCACTGGCCTCAATCGGTGTGATTTTCCTCGACAAGCCCGGCAGGTATTTGCTGCGGTAGTCGAAGAGCTCCCTGCCTTTACGGATCTCCGTAGGTGGCAGGGCAATCACCTTGTTATTGGAATCGGTGTCTTCCAGAACAATGCAGGAAAACTCCTTGCCTTCAATAAATCCTTCCACGATCACGGTGCTTTCGCCGTCCATCGCTTCCAGGACAAAGCCTTCCGTATGCCCGCAATTCTCATCGAGGTACGCGATGAGCTCATAGGGGTTATAGAATTTAATCTGCCCCTTGTCTTCTTTAAAAGACAAGGCCGTATTAATAAACAATGGCATACCGATGCCCTCACGGATGTCGGAAAGCGTACGCACCTGCTCAATCTTTTCTTTTGCCGATAAGGCTTTCCAGGCCGCCGAATCGATCCACCTGGTAAAGAAGGCCTTCTCCACAGCCGACATAAAGCCTTGCCGGCTGTCCTCGTTGAATATCGAAATGCCGATCGAAGAGCCCTGGTTGGCGGGCTTGATCACCATCGGGAAGCCGATCTCCTGCTTCGCTTTTTCCCAAAGGCCTTTCACCTTGCCGAAGATCCAGTCGTTGCGGTCGATGGTGAAATATGCAGGGCTGTTGAAGCCGGCATTCACCATCAGTTTTTTCTGCACGCTTTTGTCGATGCCGATTGCGCTCGGCAAAATACCGCTGCCGGAATAAGGGATATGCAAATACTCCAGCAGGCCCTGGATACGGCCGTCTTCGCCGTAAGGACCGTGCAGGGCCAGAAAGGCAAAATCGATCAAAGAGGCCAGCTGGTTCAGCTCTACCTTTTTCCCGATCTCGGCGATCAGCTCATCCTGCTCCGGAATGCTCAGCGCCCCGAGGTTTTCGGCATAGTACTGAAAATCGGTATTGGAAGCCGGAATGAACTCCACCGGCGGATAAAAATCCCGGATCGTGCCCTTGTACACAAAGTTCCAGTCGAGCAGCACCAGATTCCCGAAGGAATCCACAAAGAGAGGAATGGCTTCAAACACCGACTTATTAAGGTTATCGTACACAGTTCTGCCGCCCGCAAAAGAGATTTCACGTTCTTTCGAGCGTCCGCCGAACAAGATCCCGATTTTTAATTTTGACATGGATATCGTAAAATTTGATAAATGAATGGATTAATGGATATAACCACTAAGCAGCTTTAAAGTTAGCATACGCAGCAAAAAAACAGGTAAGGCAGGAAATAAACTATGAACCAAAGATTGTTAAATACATCAGGCTCCCGCGCAGCTAAAAGCACTCGCCGATGGTGAAATAAAAGCCTTTGTTATAGGCATCGGAGTAGCCGTAATCCACCCGCAGGTTAAGCTTTTCCTTTTCCAGGATAGAAAGCCTGAGCCCGCCGCCGAAGCTGTACTTGATGGAGCCGGCATTGATATTCCGGGGCTTGGCGTACACATCGCCGAAGCCGCCGAACACGCAGGCGCTGAAGCGCCAGAAAAGAGGCGCCCGGTATTCCGCGATCACCGAGTACATGGAATTGTCGCGGTAGCGCCCCTGGTAAAAGCCCCGGAGGTTCCCCGCCCCGCCCAGCGTAGCCATCGAGCGAAAAGGCGCTTGCCCGAAGGTGTAATAGTTATACAGCTGGCAGGCGATCACGTGGTCCCTGAACAGGCGCTTGAACAGGCGCGCTTCGAGCGTCCATTTGTTGAAGGAATAGTCGGAGGCAAAGCCTTTATTGTAGGTCGTAAACTGACTTTGCAGAAAAACGCCCTTCGTCGGCCAAAAGGTGGAATTGCGGGTATCGTAGCTGGCGCTGAGCCCGAGCCCCAGCACATTGTAATTGGTTTTCCCGTAAAAAAAGGTAGAGTCCATCAGGCTGCCTTCACCATACCTCACCTTGAAAATGTTCTGAAAGTCTTCCAGCACACCAAAGAACAGGTGCCTGGAAAATTTCCGCTTGATGTGCGTGCTGATGTTGAAATTCTCGAAAGCGTATTTCTCTTCGGACTCGTTCCGGCTGTACTGGCCGATGCCCCAGAACTTATCGGGGAAATAGCTGTGCGTGCTGTTGAAATACAAAATGTAACGCTCTTTCGGAAAATAGATGGTCGCATCCACAGACTGGATGTTCTGCTGGCGCTCGGAGAAGATCCCGATCATCTGCACCATCGACACCCGCGTGAGGCTATCGCGCCACTCCGTGGTTTTAAAGGACAAAGAGCCCGACAGACCATAGGCCCAGCCGGTCTCCGGTGTGCGGAACAAGGTAGGGATCACCAGGTAGTTGACCTTGCGCGTAGTATCCGGCCTTAGCTGCGCAGACAGTAACACCGGAAGGCAGAGGATCAGTATGAGGAGCTTCAGTGACATTATTCATGTTCAAGCCCTTCGGGCTTGGTTTTGTTTGGATTACTCATGTTCAAGTCCTTCGGGCCTGGAGATAGCTGATCCGTTTCCAAATTTACACTAATTTATTTCTGAAAAAGCTCAGCAGCTGGTAGGTGATCAGCGCATCCATTTCACAGTATTCTATCAACTGCTCTTTGGCCGTTTCCGCTTCTATGGCGTTCTGGGCGCCGAGCCCTTCATACATGTACATCGCAACAATCCCCGACTGCACCTCCAGCTTATCGAAGCCTGCCTCCTGGTTCACTACAGGAGCGATGCTCTTGAGGCTGAAATTCCCTTTCATATCGGGATGGTAATAATGCCCTTTGCGGATCGGCTCTGCCAGGTCCACGATCTTTGATTTAAGCAGGGCGATGTCTTTTGCATAGTCCGGGAAAAGCTCTGCCAGCTGGTTCAGCACCGACTCCTCCAGGGCTTTGTCGAACATCAGCACCGTGGCAAAGGACCTGGTAGCCTCCAGGATCTGCTCCAGAAACAGCTTTCTCAGATCGTCCTCAAAAGGCTTGAAATAGCTATAGCGCTTCAGCTTTCCTTCCTCCTCGTATACCATCGAGAAGAGAAAAGGGATCTGCTGAAAGGGCTTTGTTCCCTGGTAAAACGGAACTGCGGGCATCCACACTTCGATGTCGAGGCTGCAATAAGGGCTTTTAATCCCTGAGATAAAAGCGCCGATCTCCTTCACGTCGGCCTGCTCCTTTTGCTCGATCATAGCCTTCACCTGTACTTTCACTTCCTTATGCTCTATCGTGTTCAGATCGATCTCGTCGATGCGCCGGATATTATTGTCATACAACTCGAACATGGCCTGCTTGGTGAGCTTTCCCAAGGCCATCACGGAATTGGGATCGCCGGTATTTTTCCAGCAGGTGCCAAGGAAGTCGCACTCATAGGGCTGAAAGCAGTGCGTGCCAATCTTGATGTCCGGGATCTTATTCTGCTCAAGGGTGAGCCTTGCCACCTGTGTCTTATGCTCAAAGTAGCTGAGATTTTTGGCAGCGTCTTTCAACACCGAGGTTTCTTTGAAAAGCCCTCTGATATCAAGCTCTCCGTCGAGCACATATTTTGCGTTAAGCGTCAGCAGGTTGAAATCTGCCAGCTGGGGCAGGCAGTTCTTGATCACATAATACTGGAAGCAGGCATCTTTCACATAGGTCTCGGTGATCTTCAAAGAGCTCTTGACCTCATAAGCCGTCCAGGCGTTCTCCTTTTTGTGAAGGATATCCACCATCACCAGCAGGTCGTTGTATATAAAGGTGGCTTCGTAAATGGTATCGGCGCCGCCCTCGATGAGCTCCCTGGTGCGCTGTGCAAACAGCTGCTGATCGCGTTTCTCGCCGGCGGTGACATCCGTGCCACCCGGAAAGAGCCGCTGCGCCAGGATCCCGACATCCGTGCCCCGCTTAAAGATCAGCTGCTTTTCCTTCGACAGGGAATCGCGCAGGTAGGGATGATTCCTGTATAGGTAGAAGTGCTTGAGGCACTGCTCCGCCTTGATGAAAGCCGATTTACTGATGGGTGCGCTCATAGACATTTGGTGACGCTGTCCCAGAGCAGGCCGGCCGACCTGTCCCAGGAATAGATGGCTTTTCGGGTTTTTCCTTTTTCGATCAGCTGGTGGCGCAGGGAGGTATCGCGGTAAACATGCTCCATGCCTTTGGCGATGCTGTTCACGTCAAAGGGATCGACCAGAAGCGCGGCATCGCCTGCGATCTCCGGCATGCTGGTAGTATTGCTGCTGATCACCGGCACCCCGCATTGAAAGGCTTCCACAATGGGGATCCCGAAACCTTCGAAGTAAGGCACGAAGGCCAGCGCAAAGGCCGAAGCCACGATCTTTTCGAGCTCAGACTGCTGCTGACGGCCCACAAAAAGAATGTCCTGCCTGTAAGCCGACTGGCCGATCACGCGCCTGAGATCGCCTTCGCTCACATACAAAGCGCCCACCAGGAGCAGCTTCATGTCCGAGCCTGTTTGCTTTTTGAACAGGTCAAATGCCTGTACCAGGCGGTTAAGATTTTTACGCGGGCTCTGCGAGCCTACAAATAAAAAATAAGGCCTGCCTTCTGAATACTGCCTGCGAGTCGCTTCCTGCTCCGCTTCCGTCAGGGGCTTAAAGCCTTCGTTGATGCCATTGTAGACGACATCAATCTTTGCCGGATCGATGGCGTAATGTGTGGCGATATCCTGTTTGCTGAATTCGGAAACGGTAGCGATACGGGCGGCGGCTTTGGCGTATTTCGGAAAAAAATAATTATAGTAGCGGCTTGTCAGCGATTTCAGGTCTTTGGGATTGTGCAGAAAATTAATGTCATGGATCACCGGCAACTGCCTGCATCTGGCGCCGGGCGACAAAAATCCATCAGGCGACAAAAACACATCGGGCTTCATGCGGTTCAGCAGGTTCCTGACAGCAATATGAAACCAGGCGTAATATAAGAAGGGATGCCGGGCCTGCGGGCCGAGCACCAGGGGTGTGATATTATCCGAGAAAATAAAATGGTCGCTGAAATCCCTGTCGAACAGAAATACAAAATGAACATCAGGATGCTGTTGTGTGATGCGTTTCAGCGTTTGATAACTAAACCACCCGATCCCATCCAGCTTATCTTCGATTAATAACCGGGTATTGACAACTACTTGCAAAGCATTATTTTTTTCCTGCAAAATAAGGGATTTTTCAACATAAAAGACGGATTTTCATCTAAATTTATGGTTTCACGGCACTTTCAGAACATCGTTTTTTTTTAACGTTCGTTGTGAGCGCCACCCACGACCTTAACCTGATTTTTTATACATTAGCCTGTCAGCACGCCTATGTCAACGATCAAGGAAAAATTCGCGCACCAATCCTTATATACCAAGATCATCCTGGCATTCCTGTTTGGCTGCATCGTGATGCTATGCTCCTGGCTCATCGCCAAGGTCGTGTTCAGGGAAACCTTTCTCACCATCGAAAAGATCGGCCAGCCTAATCCCAAGCTCCGCATCGTCAACTCCCTGCTCATCCGGGTCCATAACCTCGACCACGTGCAGCGGCTCAACATCGTTCAGAATGGAGAAAATGCCCAGGCCGCTCTCATCAGCGATTCCAAACAGATCATCCTGTCGCTCGACAGCCTGCAAACGCTATACGGCGACGACAGCCTGCAGGTGAAACGCCTGGAGCGCATGAAGGACGTTTTGCTTCAAAGGGACCGGCTTTTTCTGAAATACCTGGAGTTTCACGAAGAGCTCATCCACAACAAATCCTTTTCCAGCAGCATGCGCGAGCTTTCGGATTACATCTCGCAAAGCATGAAACGCAAGGACAGCAGCATTGTGACGATGAAGCAGAAGACCACGACCACAACGCTGGAGCTTCCGAAAGAAGAGGCTGCCCCCAAAAAGCAGGAGTCCTTTTTCAGGCGCCTGTTCTCCAGGAAAAAATCGGGAGCGAAATCCAAAAGCGGAGGCAAGAAACAAATCACCGAGGATGTGGTCACCACCACCGATACGCTGGCTATAGCACAGCGCGACAGCTTCATCAAGGACATGGAGTCGGCCATTGGCAACATCGAAAAAGACCAGTACAGCAAAGGCTCGCGGCTCATCAACCACGAGATGAAGCTGGCGAATGCCAGCAGCACTTTCATCAACGAGCTCCAGCTCATTCTTTACCAGATCCAGCAGGAGGAGATCAGCTCCTTGCAGGCCAATACCAGGCAGCTCAGTGATGTGTTCAGCAGCGCCTTCAACCGAGTCGGCCTCATCCTGCTTGTGTTCATGGTCCTCACCATCGGCCTGATCTTCCTGATGTTCTCGGACCTCTCGCAAAGCAACCGCCATCGCCTGGAGCTGATCGAAGCCAAGGAGAAAGCACAGTATATGGAGAAGGTGAAGGAGCGCTTCCTCGCCAATATGAGCCACGAGATCAGGACGCCGCTTCAATCCATTATCGGCTATTCGGAGCAGCTGAAAAGCCTGGAAACATCGGGCAAAGAGTATGCGGAGGCCATCTACCGCTCCTCGGGATACCTGCTCCAGATCGTCAACGAGATCCTCGATTACAGCCGAATCAGCTCCGGAAAATTCAGGTTCGAAAGCGCCGGGTTCAGCATGGAGGAAGTGCTGGCCGAGATTGCGGATACCATCGAAAGCCAGGCCGAGCAGCAACGGATTCAGTTTAAGTTCAAAAGCGATATCCCTACCGGCATCCTCCACAAAGGGGATAGCTTCCGGCTCAAGCAGATCCTGTACAACCTGCTGAACAATGCCGTGAAGTTCACGGAAAAAGGAGAGGTGAGCTTCACTGTAAGCTCCACCAGCGATGCCAAAAAAACGCAATTCGTCTTCGAGATCAAAGATACGGGTATCGGGATGGACGAGCAGCAGATGAAGCACATCTTCAACCCTTTCGAACAGGCCAGCGAAAGCACGCAGCGCCACTTCGGGGGCACAGGCCTGGGGCTGAGCATCACCAAAACGCTGGTCGATATGCAGCGCGGACAGATCGAGGTAAAAAGCGACAAGGGAGCGGGCACCACGTTTACTGTAACGCTCGGCTACCTGAAAGCCGCTGCGCAGAAAGCCAGCGTGGAGCAGAGAACAGAAACAGAGATCCTATCCTTTGTGGGGAAAGTGCTGATCGTGGACGACGATGAGCTGATCCTGCAGCTTTGCTCGCTGATCCTCAACAAGCACGGGATCGATCATGTCTGCTTTCAATCGGCGGAAGAGCTACTGAGCAAAGCCTTCGATCCTTCCATCAGGCTGGCGCTGATCGACATCCGCATGCCGGAGATGAGCGGCATCGAGCTTTGCAAAAGGCTCAGGCAGACAGCGCCTGCAGGCACAGGCTTCGTGGCGCTCACCGCCGAAGTATTGCCCGATGAGATCGAGCGCATCCTGAGCCAGGGCTTCGACAGGATCCTCCTCAAGCCTTTCCGCGAAACCGACCTGCTGCTCAGCCTCGTGAACAAGGAGCCCGGCTCCACACAGCGCGCGGCAGGCAGCGCCGCCTTCGACCTCAGCACCCTCAGGCACATGTGCGGGAACGACGAACAGGAGCTCCGGAACATCCTCCTGCTGATGCACCGGGAAACGGAGAAAGACCTCCGGCTCCTGAAAACGCTTTCTGTTGAGAAGAATGCCAAAGAGCTGAGAGAGCTGTTTCACAAGCTGGCTGCCAGAACCGGACAGGCTGGCGCTGCGAAGCTCTCGGCTGCTTTCAGGGCCTGGGAGCAGCAGCTGGGAACGGATAAGGGATTTACAGAGCAGGAGATGGATTACCTCATCACTGCCCTCGAACATTTTGCAGGAAAGCTGCAGGATGCCATGCAGGCTTAAGCCTCGATGCCGTAGCGGGCGATCTTCATGTAGAGGGTCTTGCGGTCGATGTTGAGGATCCCGGCAGCTTTGGATTTGTTATACTTCACCTCTTTCAGCGTTTTAATGATCAGCTCCTTTTCGTTGGCTTCATTCATCGCACGCAGCTCCTTCTCCTGCTTCACAGGAGCTACCGGTGTCTGGCGCATCTCCTCCGGAATATTGTCCATTTCGATGAAAGGCCCTTTGGCCAGCAGCACGGCGCGCTTGATGGTATTCTTCAGCTCCCGGAGGTTGCCCGGCCACTTATACGTCCTGAAAACAGCCATGGCCTGAGGCGACACGCCCTCTATCGTTTTCGACAGCTCGGTATTGGACTGCCGGATGAAATGATCGATGAACAAAGGCAGGTCCTCGCTCCTGTTCCTTAAGGCCGGCACCCGGATGCTGAACTCGTTGACACGGTGATACAGATCCTCTCGGAAAGAGCCATTCCTCACATTGGTAATGAGGTCTTCGTTGGTAGCGGTGATAATGCGCACGTCCACCTTAATGGGCTTGTTCCCTCCTACAGGCTGAATGATCCGCTCCTGGATGGCCCTCAGCAATTTGACCTGTACTGGATAGGTCAGATTTCCGACCTCATCGAGGAAGATCGTGCCGCCGGAAGCCATCTCAAACTCTCCCTTTTTATCGTTGATAGCGCCGGTAAAGGCTCCTTTGATATGCCCGAACAATTCGCTCGACGCCAGCTCTTCCGACAGGGCGCCGCAATCGATGGCCACGAAAGGCCCGTCGGCTCTCGTGCTGAGGCGATGGATGCTCCGCGCGATGTTTTCCTTCCCCGTACCGCTTTCTCCCAGGATCAGCACCGTCATGTTCGTCGGTGCAATCAGCTCGATGTGCCGCATCAGCTCTTCAGAAGCCTCGCTCTCGCCTTTGACGAAGCCTGACGAAAACGTCGCTTCCTTCCGGGCCGCAGAGCCTGCCGAAGCGTCCTTGTCCTGCAAGGCTTCGGAGATCACCATCAGCAGCTCCTCCGGATTCACCGGCTTGGTGATGTAATTGCGGGCGCCCATGTGAATGGCTTTTACGGCGGTGCGGATATCGTGAAAGCCCGTCATCATCACGATGGGAATTTTCATGCCTGCCTCCGTCATTTCCCGGATGAGGTCGAAGCCCGTACCGTCGGGCAAATGGTAGTCCAGCAGCACCAGGCCGTATGCCTCTTTATGAACGGCCGCCGAGCCTTCCTTCAGGTTCGGCACGGTATGTACTTCATACTTCTTTCTTCCAAGAAAATTCTCTATGATCTGCGCGAATGCCGGATCGTCTTCTATGAGCAGGATACGTGTCATGGTAACGGGACGTCTTACAAGTTTAAGAATAAATACAAACAAAGGAAAGCCGGACGGTATCCGGCTTTCCTAAAAAAACAAAAAAGGTGTGCTTATTTTAAAAGAGTGCCTTTTTCGTCAAACTTTAGCGTTTTGGTTTCTTTTTTCTCGTTCGCTACAGATACTTCATAGTGGGAGGCTGTTGCTGATTTTACAAGGGCAGCGCTCTGGATAGCCCATCCTTTGTATTCGTCGGCAGCCAATGTTTTTTTGATCGGCTCAGGAAGCTCTTCAGGTTTTACCACCGTTTTTTCATCGTCATTCAATACGCTCACAGCTGTAGTGGAAACTGTTCCTGATGCGTAAACTGTGTTTGCTGTGAAAGCGAGACCGAGGCAGAATGCCATTGCTACTAATTTTTTCATGATTCGTTTTGGGTTTATATGGTTAATTTTATTCTTCGGCTATGTATGCCAAAGCCGTACCAGTTGGGAGCAGAGAGATTAAGCCACTAAAAACCAGGCGCTTAAGCTAAGCATTCATTCCAAAAACTGTTGACATATTCAACAGTCTGTAGGACAGGGGCAACAGCGACGTTAAAAAATATGTGCTGATATTCCTATATTTACTACCGGTTATCCTGGTCCTGAATCGACACTCATTTTTTAATTTGAATTTATGCACGCCGGAAGACGTTTCACTTTAGCGCAGGTGGTTTACTGGACCCGCAGGGATCTGTATGTCTTTGCTGTGGTAGCCTGTATCCCAACTGCCCTCTATTATTTTTTTGACATCAAATGGCTGGTGATCCCCTGGGTGGCGATCGCGCTCATCGGCACCGCCGCCGCCTTCCTCGTGGGCTTCAAGAACACCCAGACCTACAACCGCCTTTGGGAAGCACGGCAGATCTGGGGAAGCATCATCAACACCAGCAGAGCCTGGGGCATTCTGGTGAAAGATACTGTCAATGCCGATCCGAAAGAGATCAGGACGCTGATCTACCGTCACTTTGCCTGGCTGACTGCCCTGCGCTACCAGATGCGTGAAAAACGCGTGTGGGAAAACATGGAGCTGAAAAGCAATGTCGAATACGCCCGCTTTTATAAAATTCCGGAGCGCGAAACGCCGCTCGAAGAAGAGCTCAAAAAATACCTGACGGAAGAGGAACGCCTGTACGTATTAAGCAAAAAGAACCGCGCGACCCAGATCATCAGCCTGCAATCGAGGCAGCTGAAAGCGCTCAAAGATTCGGGAAGCCTGAGCGACCTGGATTTCATTGAGCTGGAGCGCACGCTGACAGCGCTCTACGATCAGCAGGGAAAATCCGAGCGCATCAAGAATTTTCCTTATCCGCGGCAGTTCGCAACCATCAACCAGATGTTTGTCCGCCTCTTTATCGGCATGCTGCCCTTCGGCATCCTGCAGGAGTTTGCCAAGCTCACCAAGGATATCGGCGAGGGCTTTATCTGGGTCACTGTTCCCTGCTCGCTGGTGGTGGGCTGGGTATTTCATGTGATGGAGCGCATCGGCGAGTCTACCGAAAATCCCTTTGAAGGCGGCGCTAATGATGTCCCCATCTCCAACATCAGCCGCACCATCGAGATCGATCTCCGCGAAATGCTCGATGAAACACACATCCCGCCCGCCCTGACACCGGTCAACGACATTCTGTTATAATCCTAAACCCATTCTCTGCCATGCAATCACAAAGCAAAACTACCGAAGGCTATATGAAAGAAATACCTTCCGAAAGACTGGAAGCCTTTACCACACTAAGAAATACCATCCTGAAGAACATTCCGAAAGGCTTTGAGGAATGCATGAGCTATGGCATGATCGGCTATGTCGTACCACACAAAACCTATCCGGCAGGCTATCATTGCGACCCGAAGATCCCCCTGCCTTTTGTGAGCATCGCTTCCCAGAAGAATTTCATTGCCCTTTACCACATGGGCATTTATTCTAACCCGGCGCTCCTGGAATGGTTTGTTGCGGAATATCCCAAACACTGCAAAACGAAACTCGACATGGGCAAGGGCTGTGTCCGCTTCAAAAAGCCTGACGATATTCCGTTCAAGCTGATCGGGGAGCTGATGAAAAAAATCACGGTGAAAGACTGGATCGCACAGTATGAAGGAGTGCTTAAAGGGCCACGCCCGGCCAGAAAAAAGTAAACCTCTTATTCGAATGGCGGCAGCCTGTCGGCCGTATCGCTTTCTAAACTGCCCCGCTTACCGGCTTTGATGCATAAGGCGTCGCCTGCCTTTGCTTCAGGTGCGGGTTTTACAGAAGCCTGGCCTTCCTGAAACGATCTGGCCATTCTATCGGAGACTACGCCCCAATAGCCCGTCAGGACGCCAAGGCCAAGGATCAGAAGGATGATGCTGTATGCTTTCATTGTCAGAGGTGAAAACCGCTAACAATATTACAACAAGCTCACAGAGAAAAAAAGGGCACTTCTGCCTGATTTTTTTGCAGGTAATACTACCTGTCTACACCAGCACCAAAGGAACCTTTACCTTATGCCTCACGCTCTCCACGGTGGTGCCAAAGAGGAGGTCTTTGAAGGTGGTATGCCCGTGTGTGCCCATCACAATGAGGTCGGCGTCCTTCACCAGCTCAGGGATCACGGTGCGCGGATTGCCGAAGCCCAGCTCCGAGGTACACTTATAGCCCCGCTCGAGCAGCTGGTTTTCGTAGGCCAGCAGGTTTACGGTATCCTCGTTGCGCTCGTTGTCATCGCTCTGCTCTCCATACATGACAGCGGTGGTGCTTTCAAGCACATGCACCAGCTTATACGACACATCCCTGCCGCCCAGCTGCAGGGCCCGGTTAATGGCCTTGTGATCACTGCTGCTGAAATCAACCGGAATGGCGATCAGCCTGTAAGGTTTAGGCTCGTCGAAAACAATTTTGGCAAAGTCCCCATGAAAGTGTGAAGGCTTTCCCTGCTTTGATTTTTTGAATAAAGGCTCGAAGGTGATGAACAGAAGGATCCCCAGGCAAAGCCCCATGAAGGGAATCACGATAATGCCCACCAGGAAAGGCGATTCGGAGGTCAGCAGCCAGTCTCTCACCTTGAAGAAGATCAGCTGGCAGTTTAAAAAAACGATCACCGATACAGCCAGCCAGGAAGCGATCTTCTGCCAGACAGGAATGACAAATTCGCCCATGCGCTTTTTGCTGCTCACGAAATGAATGAGCGGGATAATGGCAAAGCCCAGCTGCAGGCTCAGGATCACCTGGCTCAGCACCAGGAGGTCTCCTGTTTTTTCCTCTCCAAGGTAATAGATGGTGAGGAAGGCAGGCACGATGGCGATCAGCCGCGTGAGCAGGCGTCTGATCCAGGGCTGCAGGCGGAGGTTCAGGTAGCCTTCCATAATGATCTGCCCCGCCAGCGTGCCCGTCACCGTCGAGCTCTGGCCCGCGGCGATCAGCGCCAGGGCAAACAGGAAAGGGGCCAGCGTGCTTCCCAGCATGGGCGTGAGCATGCGGTGGGCGTCCTGGATCTCCTTCACCTCCACGCCGGTATTAAAAAAGGTGCTGGCGGCAATAATGAGAATGGCGGCATTGACAAAGAGCGCCAGGTTGAGGGCTACCGCACTGTCCACGATGTTGAAGCGGATCGCTTTTTTGACCTCTGTGGCTGTGCGGTCGAACTGGCGTGTTTGCACCAGCGAGGAATGGAGGTACAGGTTGTGCGGCATCACCGTGGCGCCGATGATCCCGATGGCCACATACAAGGCATCCTCATTGCGGATGCCGGGGATCAGCCCTTTGGAGATTTCGACCACATCAGGCTTAGCGATGATAAGCTGGATCAGAAAAGAGACACCGATGATGCCCACCAGCGAGATGATAAAGGCTTCGAGCTTGCGGATTCCGGCATTGAGCAGGAACAATAAGATAAAACTGTCGAGCACGGTGATGCAGACGCCCGTCAGAATAGACACGGAGGGGAACATCAGGTGGATGCCGATGGCCATGCCCACTACCTCCGCCAGGTCGCAGGCCGCAATGGCAATTTCTGCGAGGATGTACAGGAAGAAGTTTACGAATTTGGAATAGTGGTCTTTGGAGGCCTGCGCCAGATCGCGTCCCGAAACGATGCCCAGGCGCACGCAATGGCTTTGCAGCAACAAGGCAATTAAATTGCTCATCACCAGCACCCAGATCAGGCTGTAGCCGAATTTGCTGCCGCCTTCGATGTCGGTGGCCCAGTTGCCGGGGTCCATATAGCCCACGCTGATCATGTAGGCCGGCCCCAGGAAGGCAAACAACTTCCGGAAGCCTCCTTTGCCCGAGGTGCGGACAGAGCCGTGCACCTCGCCCAGTGATCGGTGTGCGTTATTTTCCATAGAGTGGTTGTACTAAAATGCAGGAAGCGATCTGCGGACTGAAAAATTCGGAATGTTTTTTATTGATCTTCACTTTGCAGGAAGCATCGTAGGCATTAACGGACTCCACATAGATCGTCGCGCCCAGGTGCAGGTCCAGAGAATCGAGGTATTGCAGAAAACGGTCTTCGTGGTTGGCGACGCCGCAAAAAACACAGCTTTGCTTTTTCCCGATGGTGTTCAAAGGCACTGCATTGCTGTGGCTCATATTTCCGTGCTTATCGGGAATGGCGTCACCGTGCGGATCAAATTTCGGGCGGCCTAAAAAATCGTCGAGCCGGACAATGAGCTCATCGCTGTGGATATGCTCCAGCTGCTCGGCGATCACATGTACCTCGTCCCATTTGAAATGCAGCTTGCTCACCAGGAACACCTCCCAGAGGCGGTGCTTGCGGATAACATCGAGGGCGATCTTCTCCCCTTTGAACGTCAGCCGCACTCCATAGTATTTTTTATACGTCACGATCTTCTTTTCCGCCAGGCGCTTGATCATGTCTGTTACCGTGGCAGGCTGCGTCTGCAGGCGCTCCGCAATGTCGTTGGTGGCCACGGCCTCCGCCCGGGTCATCTCCTGAACCTTGAAGATGGCCTTGATGTAATTCTGCTCCGTATGCGACAATGGCGCGTTTTCCACAGAACAAATATATTAATTCTATCCATCGAAACAAATTTTTAGATAAGTCTAAAAATAGGCTGCCACGGGGACGAAACACAGATCCTTTTTTATAGTCTTTCTCCCAGCCAGGCCAATGGCCGCATTTTTTTCACCTTTTTCAGTCCGAATTGCTGAATGGCGTATTTTTCGATATGTGCCACCGCATCATCGATGCTATCGGTCAAAAGAAACAGGTCGATGTCCTTAGTGCCGATCGTACCGGCTTGTACCAGGCCCTTCAAATGCTCATACAGCGCCTTGTGAAAGTCTTTGCCAAATAAAACGACAGGAAAGTGCTTTACTGAATCTGTCTGAATAAGCGTCAGGGCTTCGAAGAACTCGTCCAGCGTGCCATAACCGCCCGGCAGCACCACAAAGGAGTAGGAGTATTTTGAAAGCAGCACTTTGCGCACGAAAAAATACCGGATGCTCACCCATTTGTCGAGGTAGGGATTGGGAACCTGCTCATAGGGCAGCACAATGTTGCAGCCTACAGATTTTCCACGGGCTTCTTTTGCACCACGGTTCACGGCTTCCATAATGCCGGGGCCACCGCCGGTCATAACGGTAAATCCCATAGTAGCGATGCGGTAGCCTAACTGCCTGCCGAGATCATAGTAGGGATGCCCCTCGCCATACCTGGCAGAGCCGAACACCGTAACGCAGGGGCCGAGGAAATGAAAGGCGCGGAAGCCCCTGATGAATTCAACGAGTATCCGGAACAGAAAGACCAGCTCATTCTTTCTGGAATGAGGCCCCTGCAGAAAATACCTTTCGTCGCTTTGCCTGTTCATGATAAGATAAAAAGCCCGCGATCAGGCGGGCTCAGAGCTTAGCGGGATCAATACATCGTTACCCCCGAATCGATCACCAGGCGGTTTTCGACGCTCACCACACCGGGCGACGACCATACGGTTTTTTCGGCATCGTTCTTTTCGGCGAAGGAGCGAACAGTGCCTGTGAGAATCACCTTGCCACCAAGCACTTCTGCCGTTACCTTCCGGGAGTCGATGATGGCACTTCGCTGGAATGCCTGAGCAATCTTTTGCTCCACATCGTGGGCGTTTACTTTTGTTTTTACGCGAAGGTTGTTGATGATCCTGGATACACCTACCAGCCTCTGAATCGCTTTATAGGCCGCCTCCTTCTGGAACTGCCATTCCACCTCGCCTTCAAGGGTCACCACGCCGCTCTCAACCACCACCTTCACGTCCTTCTCGTCCACCGTGCTGTCCCATGCCAAAGCGCGCACCACGGCCTCGGCGATGTCCACATCCGAGCGCTGGCTGCTTCCGGGAACTTTTACAATGATCTCTTCAGCTACGGCACTCACGCCGCTCACCTTTTTCGCTGCTTTTTCAGCCAGCACCTTTTTGTAATAGGAATCTACGATGCCCGAAAGCACGACAATTCCTTTTTTCACGGAAACACCGATCTCGGTGCTTCCCAAAGCCGGCTCCCACAGAAGCTCGGCCATTACATCCTTCTGGATCTGGAAATCTGATTTCATGTTGCTTTTTTTTTAAAGGTTATGAATTGAACAGGCCGCAGGGCCTGAATGGATTCTTCGCTTTGCCTGAGGTTTGCATTGGCAAGGACATGCACTTTTTCATACGTGGTCCGCTTTATTGTTTTGGCGCGTAATACACAGGATCGCCGTGTATCGGCGCTATCTCTCTTTTGAACCTTTCGAGGATTTCCTCCTCATCGATGGTAACCGGCGGATAGGCCTTTGCCACTTTTTCCAGCACGTGGACGAAGGTTTTCTTCAGCTCCGGGCTCAGGTAGTGGCTGTTAAGGCGGATCTCGTTCATGGCTGAATGGTAGGCATCTTCAGCAGAAGATCGATTCTTGTCCATAATCTGAAAAATAATGCCGGAAACATCAAAGTCCTGGTCCTTGCCGCGCAACCCCGCAGCCACGATGTCGTGGAACTTCTGGCGTTCCTCTTTCTGCACCTCGCCATCTGATCTGGCAATGGCAAAGGCTAACTGCCCGATCGCATAGTGTAAGCTTTCTTTTGGCCTCATGGTTATTAGTTTTTTTATCAAAGGTGCGGCGCCAAAGCGAGGATACAAATGATCCTTCTCAGGAAAGCCGATGAGCTTTGTCAGGACCTGACAGCGCTTCCAGGTCAAGGCCCGATGCATAATCGTACCCTGCCCGGACAATCTCTTCCATCTTTTCAGTATCGAATAAGCCATATTGCTCAAGGTTTTCCGGCTCAATAAACAGAGCCAGCTTGCGGATCTGCTGCATGATATTTTCGCGGATGCCCAAATGAATAACCCGTTCGAACTGGCGCCATGCACTCAGCGAAGGATTATAGGAGCCAACAGGGTTTACATAAATACCGATGGTTTTTGAAGAGGAATGCTCAAAAGGCTCAACCGGCAGATTGCTGCTCATGCCTCCATCAACATAAGGGGTATTTTGGATGTACGTAACAGGAAGTACAACAGGAATGGACGAGGAGGCAATCACCGCGGGAATCACTTCGCCTGAGCTGAAAACGACCGGCCTTCCGGTATTCAGATCGGTGGCTGTCACAAACAAGGGATACTTCAGCTCCTCGAAGGTTTTGTGGCGAAGGTGCTTCTCAAGAGCGGTGTTCAACCGCTCGATGGTCAGCAGGCCTTGCTTAAAACTAAAATTAAAGCTGGTGAATGGCAACGACTCCCGGCAGATCTCTTTAATTTCCTCCACCGAATAGCCATCGCAGAGCAATGCTCCGACCATCGCCCCGGAGCTGGTAGCGCTGATGGCGTCAAAGGAAATGCCTTTTTCCTGTAAGGCTTTAATAACTCCCAGGTGGGCGAAGCCCCTTGCTCCGCCCCCTGATAGAACCAGGTTGTACGTTTGCATGATCGGCTATTGCTTACATCCATTTGCTGAGAAAAATATTGAACTCGCTTTTGAGAGGAGCATACAGCTTTTCAAAGGCCTGCATTTCCTCCCTGGCAGGGGCATGATCCTCTACCTTGCGCCGCTCCACAGCTACCGGGTTTTTAGCGATCTCTTTTTCGAGAAAATCGTTACTGAGGTTAATATCGTGCTTCAGCTCATCGAGGCGCGTTTTCTGAATGATGAACTGGTTTTGGAAATGCTCCACCTGCTTCAGCACCTCATCAGAGGTATTCCTGGAAGCAATCTCTTTCAGACGGCCTTCCATTATTTTAATCTCGTCGCGGTAAAATGCTACATTATTAGCCCACGCCTGATTCTCGGAATGCTGCGTGTAAATTTTTTCTGTTTTCATATCTGTTGTTTTTGTTGTTAACGAAACAAAGGTCCTTCAACAAAGATGAACCATGAATGAGTAGCGTCATTTACCGGGATGATGTTGATCATAATTTCAGAACACGGCCCTGCACGCGGCTAGCCTTATCCCGGCGATATGATATTCGTCATGCCTGTGCCCGAAAGGGCGCTGAGCTCGGGAATGAAACAAGCCTGATAAGAATCAGTCTGCCCGCTGAGGAAGCTCATTCCGATCCGCAACCGGGTGCTGTAATTTTGTAGGGCAAATCCACTCATGTTAAACCATAAAATCAAAAAAAGATGAGCAAGCACAAAAACGAAAGTTTCGCTCCGACATTGTTTTCGGACATTTTCAACGACGCTAAATTCTTCGGCAGAAACTGGCTGGAGAGGGAATTCGGCCAGTCTTTTCCGGCTGTAAACATCCATGAAACCAGCAGGGAATTCAACCTTGAGTTCGCCGCACCCGGTTTCAAAAAAGAGGATTTCAAAGTGAACGTGGACGATAACGTACTTACCATCCATGCTGAAAAGCAGGAAGAGAAGAATGATGAGACCAAAAGGTACTCGAGGAGAGAGTTCTCCTACAATTCCTTCTCCCGCTCGTTCACACTCCCTGCGAACAGCAACTCAGAAAAGATCAATGCGACGTACACGGATGGCATCCTGAAACTGAGCGTTCCAAAGCTGGAAGAAACAAAGGCATTTCCTAAAAAAGAAATCACGGTAGCCTGAGGCTCTTTCCGGAAGCCCGGTCTTTCTGACAGGACCGGGCTTTCTTATTAATCCTAAATCCGAAAATAACATGAAAACAATCATAGCTGGAACAGACTTTACACCATCGTCGTTGAACGCCTGCCGGTATGCCGCATTCCTGGCTGAAAAGCTCAACTGCAAACTCACCATATTCAATATGTTCGAAACCCCGGTTGTTCACTATAATGTGGGCCTGTACGGCATTTCCTACACCGCCCTCAGGAAAACCAGCCAGGCCAGGACCCTTAAGGTGGTCGAACAGCTCAAAAAATTATTTCCCGGGCTGGAAATAACGATGTTCGTTTCCAATGGAGGCTTAAAAAGAGAGCTGAAGGATTTTATCGCAGCGCACAAGGTACAAGCGGCTGTCATGGGGCTTGAAGCCAAAAGCCGCATCTCCAAATTCATTTATGGCAGCGAAGGCGTGAACATCGCCGGAAAGATCGAGGCTCCGGTATTTATTGTACCACAGCAATTCAGGCAGCATAAACTTTCCAAAGTACTGCTGGCCGTTGACAATACGGAGAAGCTCTATAAAACCTCGCTGAAAGGTTTCGAGAAATTCCTGCGTGTTTCCGGAGCCGGAGTACAGCTACTGCATGTACGCACGGAAGACGAGCTGCTCGAACCGGTGATCTCCTCGGTTAAGCTTAACGGCAAAAAGATGCCGATAAATGTAATCCAGGCGGCCGATGTGCAGGAAGGCGTGAAGAAATTCTGCAAAACGGAAACGATAGACCTGGTGACCATCGTGAGCAAAAAACACTCGGCCTTCTATAATTTCTTTGTGGAGTCGAATACCAAAAAAGTGGCTTTTACGACAAAGGTCCCGGTTTTAGCCATCCATGAATAATAAGGATATACTCATGAGATTCCTCCGGACCATCACCAGTTGGTCGAATGCGGAACTGGGTCTGCTCAAGCTGTGCCTCAGCTGCTTCGGCATTTGCATCGGGCTTTATTTCCATGAGTACCTGCAGGCCTGGCTGGCTTATTTTTTCGCTGTGTATATCATCATGGCCATATGGGCGCTGCTCCTGTGGTTTAAAAAAATAAAACGCGGGCAATGAGATCAGGCGGCCTGAATAACTTTCTCAACGAAACCGGAGATATTTCCCGGTTCACCGGCCGCTTCTTTGCCGAAGCATTCAGGCCCCGGTATGAATGGGCAGAGCTTTTGCGCCAGGCCTTCTTTATCGGCTATAAATCGCTCCCGCTGGTGGCCATCACCGCTTTTATCATGGGTCTGGTCATCACCATCCAATCCCGGCCAACCCTGGTGGAATTCGGAGCTGAAGCCTGGCTCCCAAAAATGGTTTCGGTTTCGCTGGTAAGAGAGATCGCCCCGGTGATCACCGCGCTGATCTGCGCCGGGAAAATAGGGTCCGGCATCGGCGCTGAGCTCGGCTCCATGAAGGTTACCGAGCAGATCGATGCCATGGAAGTATCGGGAACCAACCCTTTCAAATATCTGGTCGCTACCAGGGTGCTGGCCACCACACTTACCATTCCTATCCTGGCGGTGCTGGCCGACGCCGTTTCGCTGTATGGAGGATATCTTGGGGCAAATATCCACGGGTCCGTCAGCTGGGAACTCTACTGGAACCAGGTGTTTGACACACTTGCCTTCAGCGACGTCATTCCGTCCATTCTTAAGACCTTCTTTTTTGGCTTCGCCATTGGCATCGTTGGCTGCTATAAAGGGTATCATTCCACCAAGGGCACAGAAGGTGTCGGGCGTTCCGCTAATTCGGCCGTCGTGATCTCCTCGCTGCTGGTTTTTGTTCTTGACCTGATAGCCGTACAGATAATCGATCTACTCCGTTTGACATGAACCCGCAGAAAGATAATGAACCTGATAAGGGCCTAAGCGGCAACGGCAACCCGGTGGTGCAGCTGCAGAATGTTTGCAAGGCATTTGGCAGCAACCAGGTGCTTCGGGATTTCTCATTTGAGCTTCATCAAGGTGAGAACGTGGTTGTACTTGGCAAATCAGGCTCCGGAAAATCGGTTTTGATCAAATGCATCATCGGGCTGATAAAGCCCGACTCGGGCACGATCCGGGTGCTTGGGGAGGATATTCCGAAGCTCGGCCATGCGGCGCTGGACAGAATCAGGGCCCGGGTGGGATTCCTCTTTCAAAGCAATGCGCTGTACGATTCGATGAGCGTGCGCGAAAACCTCGAGTTTCCGCTAAGAAGGCACAAATTGCATACAACAGCGGAGCAGGCGGAGGCGCTCGTAAAAGAAGCCCTGAACAATGTCGGCCTGGGACATACCATCGATATGAAGCCCTCGGAATTATCCGGAGGCATGAAAAAGCGTGTTGCGCTTGCCAGGACATTGATCTTAAAGCCCGAGATCATTCTTTACGATGAACCGACAACCGGGCTCGACCCGATTACCGGCAAGGAGATCAGCAAGCTGATGCGCGACCTTGCCGCAAAGTACAACACCTCTTCCATTGTCATTTCACATGACATCAATTGTGTGAAAATCGTAGCCGACCGGATCGTAATGCTGATTGACGGAAAGTGCTATGCTCAGGGCAGCTATGAAGAATTAAGACAATCCAATGACCCTAAAATCCAACCGTTTTTTCAGTAATGGCAGAAGGACTTAAAAATATCAGGCTTGGCATATTTGTACTCAGCGGTACATTATTGCTGGTAGTGGCCCTATACCTGATCGGGAGCAAGCAGAATCTTTTTGGCGATACCTTCCGCATAAGCGCCCGATTTCATAACGTAAACGGCCTGATGCAGGGAAATAACGTCCGCTTTGCCGGCATAGACGTTGGAACTGTTGAGCGGATCGAAATCGTTGACGATTCATCCGTCAGGGTCACCATGGTCATCGGGAAAGACATACGCCGCTTTATCAAACGTAATGCGGTTGCCGGTATAGGAACAGACGGGCTGATGGGCAACAAGCTGGTGAACATTAACCCCGGGACCGGCGTTTCGGAAAGTGTTGGGGAGGGCGATGAGTTAAACACGCTGCGTCCTGTCGAAATGGATGAGATGGTAAGAACGCTGAGCACGACCAACGAGAATCTGAAAGTGATCAGCTCCAACCTCAGAAATATCACCGACCGGATAAACAGCGAGAATACCTTATGGAGCCTGCTGATGGACACTGTCGTCGCAGAAAATGTGAAATCGGCAATTGTAAACCTGAAGCTCCTGAGCAATAAGGGAGTAATGATCACCGGCGACCTGAAGGGCTTTACAGAGAACATCAAAAGGGGAAAAGGAAGCCTGGGAGCTCTTGTTACCGACACGACACTTTCCCAGCGCCTCAGGCAGACCGTGGTAAAGCTGGAGAAGCTGAGCGATACGGCCGCTGTATTAGGCGGGGATATTTCGGGAATCGTCAGAAGCCTGAAGCAGGGAAAAGGCACGATTGGTGTGTTGCTCAACGACACCAACCTGGTACATGACCTTACAAAGAGCATCCGCTCCATCGACAAGGGCGCGAATAATTTTAACGAGAATATGGATGCGGTAAAACTCTCCTGGCCGTTCAAAAAATACTTCCGTAAACTCAACTCCGGAAAAACCAACACGAAATGAGAAGCAGACAATTTTTTGAGAAGCTGGCCCGAAAAGCCACGGTGTTCAGTGGCTCAACCATGGCCTTCACCGGCTCACTGGCCGTCATCCTGATCTGGCTGGCATCCGGCAGCTATTTCCATTATTCTGATACCTGGCAGTTGGTGATCAATACCGGAACCACCATTATCACCTTTTTAATGGTCTTTCTTATTCAGAGGATGCAGAACAAAGATTCCAAAGCCATTCACCTCAAGCTCAATGAGCTCGTAGCGGCTTTGAACGGACCAAGCAACCGCCTGATCGATGCCGAAGAACTCACAGAGGACGAGCTGGATATCCTGGCAACCTACTACCGTACATTGGCGCAGATGGCCAAAAAGGAAAAAACGCTTTCCGTTTCGCACTCCATCGAGGAAGCAGTCAAGCTTCATAAATCACAACACAAACAAAAAGTAAATGGATAACTTACTCCTTTTCATCCTGCTGTCCGTACTGGCTGAAATCGTGGGCACCATCGGAGGCTTTGGCTCATCGCTTCTCTTTGTGCCGCTTGCCGGATTCTTCCTCGATTTCCATTCCGTGCTCGGCATCACAGCGCTTTTTCACCTGGCAAGCAATATTTCGAAAATCACCCTGTTCAGGAAAGGATTCGATAAAAAGCTTATTATCACGATGGGAATCCCTTCTGTCCTGTTCGTGCTGCTTGGCGCTTATCTCAGTAAGTTGTTCGACAGCCGCCTGCTTGAACTGATTCTTGCCATATTCCTGATCCTGATAAGCGGCGTGCTGCTCCTCTTCAGGAAGCTTGTCATCAGGCCCACGCTTGTCAACTCGCTTGGCGGAGGAGCTTTGTCCGGATTCACCGCCGGGCTTTTGGGAACAGGCGGAGCCATCCGCGGACTGACCCTTGCGGCCTTTGACCTCAAAAAGGATATTTTTATTGCTACCTCGGCTATTATCGATCTGGGCATCGACTTCAGCCGTAGCGTGGTATACTGGTCCAACGGCTACATCCACCGCGACGATCTTTACCTTATTCCTATACTCGTCGTCGTTGGCTTTACCGGTACTTATATCGGCAAAATAATACTCGCGCGCTTCTCAGAGAGCTTGTTTAAATCAACGGTTCTGGGATTGATCTTCATCATTGGGGTCATTACCTTCGTAAAATACTTCTCCGGCTGATATAAATCAGTCCGGCAACTAATGGTTGTCATACCAAAGGCCTCAGCGCCTGGCTACTTTTACAAGGATGCGTGTAGCCGCGGCGATGGGCGTGCCGGCGCTGATCAGCTGATCCTGCCGGTCAGATATAAAAACGTATAAAAACCAATGACATCAACTAACATGGAAAAAGAAGTATTTGTAACCAAATCCTCGGGTGAAAAAAGCAGGTTCTCCGGGATCAAGCTGCGCAGGTCGCTCCAGCGCTCCGGTGCAACAGAAGAGCAGATCCGCTTCATTCTGAGCGAAATCAGCTCCGGGCTGTACAACGGGATCTCAACCAAGCAGATCTATAAGCAGGCCTTCCTTCTTCTCAAGGACAGCTCCCGGCACATCGCCGCGCGGTATAATTTAAAGCAGGCCATTATGGAGCTTGGCCCTTCCGGCTATCCGTTCGAAAAGTACATCGCGGAGATCCTGAATGCGCAGGGCTATTCGACCAGGGTAGGGCAAATCGTGCAGGGAAAGTGTGTGAGCCATGAAATAGACGTAATCGCTGAAAAGGAAAATCATTCCTACATGGTCGAATGCAAGTACCACAACCTGCGTGGCATTTTCTGTGATGTTAAAATCCCGCTGTACATCCAGGCCCGCTTCAGGGATGTGGAAGAGCAATTAATAAAAATGAACGGCCATTCCGACAGGATATACCAGGGCTGGGTGGTCACCAACACCAAATTTTCGATAGACGCCCTGCAGTACGGAAAGTGCGCGGGCCTGAACCTCCTGAGCTGGGACTACCCTACCAACGGCGGTTTGCGGGAGCAGATCGACAGGCTGGGCCTTTACCCCGTTACCTGCCTTACCTCGCTGACAAAAGCGGAAAAGCAAAAGCTGCTGGGAAAGAATATTGTGCTATGCAAAGAGCTTCTGCATGCCGAAAAAATGCTCACCGGCATCGGGATTAAGCAGGGCAGAGCCTACACCATCGCCAAGGAAGCAGAGCAATTATGCGAGCGCGTACAAGTAAAAGCCACCATGGAAGCAAATGGATAAACGACCACACATACAGATCACATTTTTAGGAGGCGCCGGCACAGTAACCGGCTCAAAGTACCTGATTGAAATAAACGAAAACAAGCTACTCGTGGACTGCGGATTGTTCCAGGGACTAAAGCAGCTCCGGCAGCTCAACTGGGATAAGCTCCCGGCAGATGCGTCCACGATCAGCCATGTGCTGCTCACGCACGGGCACCTCGATCACGTGGGTTATCTTCCACTGCTTGTAAAGCAAGGCTTTAAAGGCGCCATATACACCACCCAGCCTACCATTGAGGTGACGAAGGTGATCCTGAAGGACAGTGCGAAAATTCAGGAGGAAGATGCGGAACGGGCGAATCGTTACAGGTACTCGAAGCACAAGCCTGCCAGACCGCTGTACGATACCGAAGAGGCCGAAGCCGTTTTTCCGTTCCTGATGCCGAAGCCGGTGAACCAATGGGTGAGCCTGTTTCCGGGCGTGTCATTCAGGTTCCGGCAGAATGGCCATATCATCGGCTCGGTTTTTATCGAGCTGGATGTATCCGGAAAGTTATGGGTGTTCTCGGGAGACGTGGGAAGAGAAAACGATCCTTTGATGCGCAGGCCCGAAAGGCCCGGGAAAGCAGACCTGCTGTTTTTGGAATCCACTTATGGGAACAGGATCCATCCGTCAGATACGAAACAGAAGCTGGCAGATGCCTTGCAACAAGCTATCGCCAGGAACGGCACGATCATCATTCCGAGCTTCGCCGTGGAAAGGGCACAGCTTCTGCTCTATTACCTGTCGCAGCTCCGCGCGGAGAAGCTGATTCCGGAGATTCCTGTCTACTTCGATTCTCCGATGGGCTCGGAAGTGCTCCATGTGTTCCACCGAAACATCCAATGGCTCAAGCTGTCGAAGGATGAATTTACGGAGATGTGTGCAGGGGTAAACATCGTGCAAAAACAGGAAGAGACGGAACGCCTTGCAAAAAACAAATCTCCCAAGATCATTATCGCCGGAAGCGGCATGGCCGCCGGCGGGCGTGTGCTTACCTATTTCGAGCATTACCTGGCGGATCCGGCTGCAACAATTCTCATCGTGGGCTATCAGGGCGAAGGTACCCGCGGAAGGGCAATGCTGGAAGGCGCCAGCGAAATAAAAATGCAGGGGAAGTACTGGCCGCTGAAAGCCTCGGTTGTCAATGTCCAAGGCTTATCGGCGCATGCGGATCAGCGGGAGTTGCTGAACTGGTTGTCTGACCTTAAAACGGCACCGGAGAAGATCTTTATCGTGCATGGAGAAAAAGCAGGCTCGGAAGCCCTGCAAAAAGAGCTGAAAGCGACATACGGCTACGAGAGCATCCTTCCACAGTTATACCAAACGTTCCAAGTATCATGAGAGTAGCAGTATACAGCACACACGGGTTTGACAGGCCATACCTGGAGCAGGCGGCAGGACAGCACGAGCTGATCTTCACCGACCAGGAATTAAACGAAACGAATACGCACCTGGCGACCTCCTGTGAGGCAGTGGCGCTCTTCACCTCCGATCGTGCTTCTGCTGAAGTGCTGGAACAGCTGGCACATCTTGGTGTGAAGCACATCGCCCTGCGATCCGTAGGGTATGATCATGTCGACCTGGCGAAAGCAAAGGCGCTGGGGCTAAAGGTGGCAAATGTACCGGCCTATTCACCCTATGCCGTCGCGGAGCATGCCGTCGCGCTTTTGATGGCGCTTAACCGCAGGCTCAGACTGTCGGACGAGCAGATAAAGCAACAGGATTTCCGGCTGGACGGGCTAACCGGCTTTGACATTCATGGCAAAACGGTGGGCATCGTTGGAACCGGTAAAATAGGAGAAGCCTTTGCCAGGATCATGAACGGCTTCGGCTGCAGGCTCCTGTGCTTTGATCCGCAGCCGAACGCGGCACTGGCGAAAGAGCTTCCCATCCGGTATACCACACTTCCCGAATTATGCATGGAATCGGATATCATTTCCATTCATTGCCCGCTCAATCAGCACACAAGGCATCTATTCGACCGGCATTTGTTCAGTCTCATGAAAAAGGGAGCCTTCCTGATCAATACGGCCAGAGGACCCATTATCAATACGGCAGACCTCATTGCTTCCCTAAGCAATGGGACCATTGGAGCGGCAGGCCTTGATGTGTATGAATTTGAAAAAGGGTTGTTCTTCCGGGATCACAGAACGGATGAGGTCCGGGATATCCTTTTTAAAGAGCTGATGGCCTTCCCGAATGTGCTTATAACCGGTCACCAGGCATTCCTGACGGAAACAGCGCTTCAGAATATCGCAGATACCACCATGAATAACCTGGACTGCTTCGACAAAGGCATTCCATGCAGGAACGAGCTGCATGCTGCAAATCATACGGCAGTATGAGATAGCTCATTTTAATCCGAAGCTGATGGATGCATCTTTGCTTTATAAAACTTATTGAATGATCTTCTTATCTATTCTTTCGGGTATTGTTCTGGTAAGTGTCGCATACATCCTGTTTGCACCGGTATACATTGAAATAGACAGCATCCATTCCATATACCAGGTTCGCCTGCACAAGATACTCAGCGTTTCCTTTTTCGTAAATGGCGAGGCATCTCTCCTGGAAGTAAAAGCCGGCTTATGGAAGAGGCGGATCGACCTTTCAAAAGCACCGGCAACGAAAACCCATGCAGCGGAAGAGAAAAAACAGGAATTGCCAGCCTCCTTCCCTTTCAGAAAGCTGCTGGCCGTCATCAGGAGCTTTAAAGTAACCCGCCTCGATGCAAGCCTCGACCTGGGCGATATGTCCTGGAATGGCATGCTTTACCCATGCTTCTGCTGGCTGAGTTTTATAACAGGAAAAAACATACAGATCAACTTTGAAGGTAGAAACAGCCTTGTACTCCACATAGAAAACAATATCGCCCGAATGAGCAGGGCTTTCTTATGCTCTTAACGAATCATCCTAAAAACAAAAACGCATGGACAATGTCAATGAAGTGCTCGGAAAAATTACCGAGTTTTTAAAAGCAGAGGCTAAAACAGAAACCATCATGGGTCAGCCATTTAAGTTAGGCGAATACGAGTGTATTCCCGTCATGTCGATCGGGCTTGGCTTCGGCGGCGGCATGGGAGAAGGAAAAGACAAAAAGACCGATGATAAGGGCACAGGCTTTGGTGGCGCTGTTGGTGTCGGCATGGGGCCGGTTGGCTTCCTGGCTACAAAAGGCAGCGAGATCCAGTTTATAGCAGCCAAAACCTCGCAAGGCTTAAGCGCAGCGCTTGAAAAGCTTCCGGATCTTGTTGAGAAAATTTCCGACAAATTCAAAAAGTAGCCTGACCGATACGCAATGCAGCCGGTTCTGAGAGCGCCTGTATAACAGGGGCTTTACTTCCTCAGCTCGAAATTGCTGCCAAGGTATACCTTGCGCACCATTTCGTCGTTGGCGAGGTCTTCCGCACTTCCCGACTTGATCACCTCACCCGCATAGAGCAGATAGGTCCGGTCGGTAATGTTGAGGGTTTCGTGCACGTTGTGGTCGGTGATGAGGATGCCGATGTTCTTGTCTTTGAGCTTGCGCACCACGCTCTGGATATCTTCCACGGCAATAGGATCCACGCCCGCAAAAGGTTCGTCAAGAAGAATGAACTTAGGATCGGTGGCCAGGGCGCGTGCAATTTCGGTACGTCGCCTTTCCCCACCGGAGAGCTGATCGCCCAGGTTCTTGCGCACATGGTGCAGGGCAAACTCGTCGAGCAGGCTTTCCACCTTATGGGCCTGCTCCGCTTTGGTAAGCTTCGTCATTTCCAGCACGGCCCGCAGGTTGTCCTCGATGCTCAGCTTACGGAACACGGATGCTTCCTGGGGAAGGTAGCCCACGCCCAGCTGGGCGCGCTTATACATAGGCTCCTGGGTAATGTCTTTATCGTCGAGGTAGATCTTTCCCGAATTGGGCTTTACCATGCCTACGATCATGTAAAAGGAGGTAGTCTTACCGGCGCCGTTGGGCCCGAGCAATCCCACGATCTCTCCCTGCTGCACCTGCACGCTCACGTTGTTGGCCACAGTACGGCTTTTATATTTCTTAACGAGGTTTTCCGAACGAAGGATCATGGTAATAATAAGCAATCAAATATAGGCAAACTAATGCCAAAGAAATGATAAATTTTGTGAACCTCCCCCATCAGAATGTTAACTGAAAGCCCGCCTTCACCCCAATATTGTTGGAGGCCTTCGGATTCTGATAGGTGGCCCTGTACAGGAAGTCGACCCTGAATACCTTGAAAATATTTTCGATCCCTGCCGTCAGCTCCACATAAGGATCGGTGCCTAAGGCGTTGAGCGTTGAAGGGAAAATAAGCGTGTTGCGGTTACGGTCGTTCACACTGCCCCACAAGGCCTTGCCGGTAACCACCTCGCGCCATTTCAGCTTTTTGATGAGCGGCACCTTGTTGAACAGCAGACCTTCGAAATGGTGGAAGACGCCCACAGAGGCATACTGATCGCTGGCAAACTCATAATACTTCATCATGTTATAGGCCATGTAATCGTAGATATAGGTCTCGTTGCCACCATGCAGCTCCATCAGGGGATAAGGCACCGCGCCGAAGATCTTGCCGACCTCCCCGATATAATCCGTGTAGCCGAGCAGAGAGATCAGGCGGATCCGGTCGCTGATGTTCAGCACCACCTTCTGGTAGTTGTATTCGCCGCGGAAGGCATTCTGCAGGGATTTGGAGTAGTTGAACTGGAACACCGGGAATTTGGTGCCGAGGCTGATCCGGGTAAAATCGCCGCTGATGAACTTTTCCTTGTAGGCAAAGCGCACATTCACGCGCGCCTCTGTGTTGCGGATGCTCTCCTTGGTGCGGATGCTGCCGTCGTTCGCGTAATAACGGTAGCTGTTGGCGATGAGCGGCGTGATGGTGCGCCCGATGAGCGTGACACGGGAGGTAAGGCCTTCCACCCACTCCCGCTCGTACCAGGCATAGGTCTGATCCACGCGCGTGAGGTTGGTGAGCGGATTGGTGCGGAACAGGGAGGCAAAGATGTTATCCTGCGAAAAGCCGTTCTGGCTCTGACCCAGAATCTCGTAATCGCTTTTGTAGGTCATGCCCACCAGCTGCCGGTGGGGCTTTTTGGTGATGAAGGTTTTAAAGCCGACGCTGTACTTGAATTTCTCGTCCTTGAATCCGTAGGCAACGTAGCCCTGAAGCTCGTACCATCGGCTGAACTTGCTGCTGGTGCGCCCGCCAAACCTGGTGCGCAGGCCTTCCACCCTGTTGTAGCTCACCAGGTTGAAGTAAGGCCCGATCTCGAAGTTGTTGACCACTTTATAGCCCGAAACGAAAATGGTGAAAATGTCGACCCAGGTTTTATAGACAGGCAGTGTTTTGATAGTGTCGATCATCTTATAGATCTTCTTTTCGCGGAAGGAGAGGCTGTCGTGGCGGTGCTGATCCCAGAAGGCATCGCTCTTTTTCATCGCCGAGTCCTCCACCACGATCTTATCGCCAAACTCGTAGAACTTCGGCTCTTTGGGCTGATTGATCACAAAGTCGGTGTAGGAGGTCGTCTTTCTGCCGTATACGCCCACCTGGTTCTTGTACATGGAGAAATCGATCACCAGCCTGTCCTTGCTGAGCATCCAGGTGCTGTCGATGCGCGAGAACTCCTGCACCACATTGGCGGCATTGATGAAGTTGATGTTGGCGTCCTTCGGGATGCTCATCTCCAGGCGCTTGACCGCCCAGGTGGTATCGGCGATCCACATGTTGCCGCTGAAGCAGAGCTCGTTCGGGCGCTTGGATTTGAAGCGGATCTGGTAGCAGCGTGTGCTGCCGATGAAGAGGCTGTCTTCGAGGTAATACTTGTAATAGAAGAAGCCGTTATCGGAGATCGGGCTCACGAAATCCTTTCCGAATACCAGGATATTATTATCGTAGATATTGATGTTCTGGTACATGTCGCCCATCACAGAGGTAATGCTCGTGTTCTCGATCCCGGTGATCTTGCTGGCTTTGATCACCTCCTTCTTCAGATCGGGATTGCTCCGGAAATACAGGTCGGAGAGGGATTCGGTAATGAAGATCGGCAGGGAAGGCTTCTCCCCCGAGTTGAGGCTGTCTACATTGTCGAATACGAACTGAATAGGCTTGAAGATCTTACGCTCGCGCATTTCCTTGGGGATGCGGTTGAGATCGAATTCCACTTTGTTGTAGGACTCGTACTGGTAGGCATCGAGGCGGCGCTTGTTATTGTATTTTTTGTTGGCGATCACATTCCGGATGATGCGGTGCGCGGGGTTCTCCCCGGCTTTCACCACCACCTCCAGCAGGTTGACGCCCTGCAATACCATCGGCAGGTTCACCGTCTGGTTTTCGCCCCGCCTCAGAGGGCGTGAGATCCTGAGATAGCCAACATAACTGGCTACGATCGAATCGCCGGTAGCCGTGGTGGTAATGGAATAATTGCCGTCGAAGTCGGTGGTGGCGCCTACGGTAGTGCCTTTGATGATCACCGGAACGAAGGGCAGAGGCTCCTTGGATTCCGAATCAAAAACTTTCCCGCTAATGGTATAAGACTGGCCGAAGCCTGAAAACCCTGCTAAAAGAAGTAAGATGCCACAAAGTAGGTAAAGCTTTCTGCCCATTCACGTAAATAAGCCTAAATATAATCATTCGCTCCGAATCCAAAAGCGGTACCGGAAAATTTTAACCTTTCGGGAGATGCGATGCAGGCATTGACACAGAGAAAACATCCGGCAGCACACCTGTTTGCATGCCGGCCGGATCGTTCGGGGGCGTTGCCTGCGGCCCGGGCTATCGCTGCAATCTTTTGCGGGCACTTCGACCTTCACGATCCGTCGTGACAGTGTCCGCAAAAGGATTTACGCCTGCCTGTCGGCAGATAGGCTCTATCCCTAACGCGGCTCCACCCTGTGAATGGATGGAGCTACGCCACAATGGAGCGATCTGTCTGGGCATTCCCGCCCCGAAGGCTTTCGGAACGGGAAGCGAGCCGTGAGAGCCTCCGCCAGGCGGTGGGTCCCGGCAAACAAAAATCCCTCGCAGGGAATACATTTCATACGCCTGGCTTAAACCGTTTTTTCTGGCAGTGCAAGCCTGATGACCTGCAGGCCTTCATGAATTTTGGCGGCTATTTCCCGGATATTTAGTATACTTACATCGTCAAACTATGGAGAAATACGATGCAGTGGTTATAGGGAGCGGGCTTGGCGGCTTATGCACGGCTTATATCCTTGCCAAAGAAGGCATGAAGGTGTGCGTGCTGGAAAAAAACAGGCAGATCGGCGGCTCCCTGCAGATCTACAGCCGCGACAAGGCGATCTTTGATACGGGTGTGCACTACATCGGCGGGCTGGACAAGGGGCAGAACCTGAACCAATATTTCACTTACTTCGGACTGATGAAAGACCTCAAGCTTCAGAAGCTTGACCAGGACGGCTTCGACATCATTTCATTCACCGGCGACGAGCGCCTTTACCCGCATGCACAGGGCTACGACAACTTTGTGGAAAAGCTGGCCGCCATCTTTCCGCACCAGCGGGAAGAGCTTAAGACCTATATCGCCAAGGTAAAGGAAGTCTGCGCAGGCTTTCCGCTTTTCAACCTGTCGCCCGAAAAAAAGGAGCTGACCAATGCCTGGTACCTGGAGGTGGATTCCAAAACAGCTATCAATTCTATCTTCTCGGATCCCAAGCTGCAGCAGGTGATCAGCGGCAGCAATATGCTTTATGCCGGGCTCGAAGGCCGCACGCCATTTTATGTGCATGCCCTGGTGGTGAACTCCTACATCGAGAGCTCTTACCGCTGCATCGACGGCAGCTCGCAGATTGCCCGCAGCATGACCAGCAATATCCGCAGCATGGGCGGCGAGGTGTTCAACTACAGCGAGGCCATCCGCTTCCATTTCAACGGGAGCGAGATCAAGGCCGTGGAGCTGAGCAACGGGGAGTTTGTGGAGGCCAGGCTTTTTATTTCGGGCATCGACCTGTCGCGCACCATCGATATGGTGGAAGGCCACCAGCTCCGCCCTGCCTACAAGCACCGCATCCAATCGCTGGAAAACACGGTATCATCGTTTTTGCTGAACGTGGTGACGAAGCCGCAAAGCATGCCGCACCTCAACCACAACATTTACCACTGCACGCAACCCGACATCTGGTCGGGCCCTAATTATACCGAGCGCACCTGGCCCGAAACGGTGGCCATGTTCGGCACCACTTCCTCAAAGCATCCCGGCTATACCGAGAATTTTTCGGCAATGGCTTACATGCGCTACGACGAGTGCGCCAAATGGGCGAACACGAAAAATATCATCCCCAACCATGTATCTTACAGGGGCGACGATTACGAGCTCTTCAAATTCGAAAAGGCGGAAAAGCTGCTCGACGTGCTCGAAGAGCGGCTGCCGGGGATAAGGTCGAAGATCCAGTCCTACACCTGCGCCACACCCATCACTTACCGGGATTACATCGGCTCGCGCGACGGAACGCTGTACGGCGTGATCAAGGATTACCGCGACCCGCTGAAGTCGTTCATTACACCGCGCACCAAGATTCCGAATTTATTCCTGACGGGCCAGAGCCTGAACCTGCACGGCGTGATGGGCGTTACGGTGAGCGCCGCCGTAACCTGCAGCGAGATTTTCGGGCATCCGTATTTAATTAATAAGATCAGAAATAGTTAGGAAGAGGTGAGTAGTGAGATGAGTACATCATTTTTTCTTACCTGATCCTGACAAAAATTTTAAATGACACTAAATCAATCACTCAATAATTCATCACTTCTCCAATTACCATGCTA
>Ga0233425_10001764_pt1 | contig 46076 bp, 38 predicted proteins | sample Watercolumn_Towu_2_FD_181712 | JGI IMG/M metagenome (GOLD analysis project Ga0233425, IMG submission 181712) | Freshwater microbial communities from Lake Towuti, South Sulawesi, Indonesia - Watercolumn_Towuti2014_140_MG | ecosystem: Environmental > Aquatic > Freshwater > Lake | place...
CGCCACGCGCTCGAGCGAGGCGAAGACCTCCCGCATCGCGACCGACGCGCCCACGAGGTCGCCGAACCTGTCCTTGTCGCTCAGCGGGATGTTGACCGAGCCCTCGAGCGTCTGGAACTGGAACCGGGAGGTCCCAGCCCGGATCACGACGCCGGGCTTCAGGAAGATCTCCCGGACGCGGCAGTCCTGGTAGTACGTTCCGTTCGTGCTCCCGAGGTCGCGCAGGATGTGCCCGCCCTCGGTCGTGACCAGCTCGAAGTGGCACCCCGAGATCGCCTTGTCGCTGACGACGAGGTCGTTGGGCGTGGAGCGGCCGACGGTGACTCGTCCCCGCGTGATCTCGAGGACCTGCCCCTTGTCCGGCCCCTCGATGACCACGAGGCGGCTCTTGCGCATGCGCCGCGCGGTGGCGCGCTGGTCGACGAAGACCGTGGTGAGTGCGGGGCTCCTGTCCATGCCGTGACCTGCTTAATAGGAGTCGTTCACATCGATTGAGTCAAGAGCCTGTCATCCGGTCCGGCCCCGGATCGCGGCGATGGCCTCGGCATAGTCCGCCGCGCCGAAGACCGCGGTCCCGGCCACGAGCACGTCCGCGCCCGCCGCCGTGGCCAGGGGCGCGGTCGCCGGGTCCACTCCGCCGTCTACCTCGACGTGGAGGTCGAGCCCGCGCGCCGCGATCATCGTCCTGAGGCGCGAGACCTTGTCGAGCACTGACGGCAGGAGCTCCTGGCCGCCGAAGCCGGGCTCCACGGTCATGAGCAGGACCAGGTCCACCTCGCCGAGCACCTCGGCCACGAGCTCGAGCGGCGAGGCCGGGCTCAGGGCGACCCCGGGCCTCGCGCCGGCCTCGCGGATGTGACGCAGCGTGCGGAGCAGCCGGTTGGTCGCCTCGGCGTGGACGGAGACGAGGTCGGCCCCGGCGCGCACGAAGTCGTCGATGAGCCGGTCCGGCTCGTCGATCATCAGGTGGACGTCCAGCGGGAGCTTTGTCGCGCGCCGGACGGCCGAGACCACCACCGGGCCGATCGAGATGTTCGGGACGAAGGCCCCGTCCATGACGTCCACGTGGATCCAGTCCGCGCCCGCATCGGAGACACGCCTGACTTCCTCCGCGAGCCGTCCGAAGTCGCACGCGAGGATCGACGGGGCGACGAGCGTCTTCATGGGCGCACTATACCCCACGGGCGCCGCGATGAGCACGGGGCGGCCCTCCTTTTTCACTGACGTTTGGACGCGCGACAGTAATGTTGACGCCGCCAGCCCTGGGGGCTAACGTCCCCGAGGATGTCGGGAACCCGCGAGGAGCTCTGCGCCGATGGCTCAGGATAGGTACCGGGTCGTTCGCAAGCTCGATTCCGGCGGGATGGCGGAGGTCTACCTCGGCGAGGCGGAGAGCCTCGGGTTCAAGAAGCAGGTCGCCATCAAGCGCGTCCTCCCCCAGCTCGCCCAGAACCGGCAGTTCATCGCCATGTTCCTCGACGAGGCGAGGATCGGGCTCCACCTCAACCACGCGAACGTGGTCCAGGTCTTCGACATCGGGGTCTCGAACGACACGTACTTCATCGTGATGGAGTACGTGGACGGGGTGAACCTCAAGACCATCCTCGAGGTCGCCCGGCAGCGCGGGGTGTCCATCCCGGTCCCGCAGGCCGTGTACATCCTCATCGAGGTGTGCAAGGCCCTGTCCTACGCCCACGACATCACCGACGAGCACGGCCGGGCCCGGGGGATCGTGCACCGCGACGTCAGCCCGCCGAACGTGCTGCTCAGCAAGCGCGGCGAGGTCAAGCTCGTGGACTTCGGGCTCGCCAAGGCCGCGGGCCAGCTCGAGCACACCGACCCCGGGGTCATCAAGGGCAAGTTCTCCTACCTCTCGCCCGAGGCGGTCTACCAGCAGGAGGTCGACGCCAGGTCCGACATCTTCGCCGGCGGAATCCTGCTCTGGGAGATGCTGGCGAACGAGCGGCTCTTCCTCGGCGAGAACGACTTCGAGACCGTCGAGCTCGTCAAGCGCGCCGAGGTGCCCCCGCTCGGCTACCGCAACCCCCAGGTCCCGCCCGCGCTGGAGCAGGTGATCGTGCGCGCGCTGGCCCGCGACCGGAGGTACCGGTTCCAGAACGCGCGCGAGTTCGGCGACGCCCTGACCGAGGTCCTGTTCTCGCACGGCATGAAGGTCACCAACTTCGACATCGGCAGCATGGTGACCGAGATGGCCCAGGTGTCCTCGATGCGCGTCGAGCCGAGCCGCATCGAGAGGCTCATCGAGGAGGAGCTGCTCAGGTTCACGACCCTCGACGAGAACAACAACCCCGTCGGCGTTTCGCCCGAGGTCGTGGTCGACACGGGCGGCGCGCAGCCCCTCGACGGCGCCATCTTCGAGGACCCGCGGCAGTGGGCCGACGAGCTCCTCGGCGGCGGCGATCCCGCGTTCGACGGCGACGAGCCCACGTTCCCGCAGACCCCGGAGCACGTGGCGGCGATCCACCGGGCGCACGGACGCTCGCCGGTGGACGGCGACTCGGACATCCAGCCCGGCGACCTCGCCGGCGCGCTCGAGTCCGACACCGATCAGAAGCGGCCCCGCCGCCGCGCCAAGTCGTCGGCCTCGACGGCGCTCAAGGTGATCCTGGGCCTCCTCATCGTGGCCCTGCTCGGTGTGGGCGCCACCATCGCCGTGCTGCTGTTGAACACCAGGTGACACGCCCGAGCGCCGGTGGAAGGACGGTCCGCGCGAGCTCGGGAGGATCAGAGGCTCACATGACCGGACACAACGACCCGACGCGCCTCGTGCTGGTGATCCACAACCACCAGCCCGTCGGCAACTTCGACTTCGTCTTCGAGCAGGCGACGGACAGCGCGTACGCGCCGCTCGTGGACCTCCTGGCCGAGCACCCCCGCATCCGGGTGGGCCTCCACTTCACGGGCCCGTTGCTGGAGTGGCTCGAGACCCACCGCTCCGAGGTCGTGTCGGTGGTCCGCGAGATGTGCGCCCGGGGTCAGGTGGAGGTCCTCGGCGGCGGCTGGGCCGAGCCCATGCTCGCGGTGCTCACCGACGCCGACGCGCAGGGGCAGATCCGCATGATGCGGGCCGAGTGCGCTCGTCTCTTCGGCGTCCTGCCGAGGGGCATGTGGCTCGCCGAGCGCGTCTGGGACCCCGACCTCCCGAGGCTGCTCCGAGCCGCGAGCGTCGAGCACACGCTCCTCGACGACACCCACTTCCGGTTCGCCGGCTGCCTCGAGCCGCGCCTCACTGGCCACTACGTGACGGAGAAGGCCGGCGACGCCGTGGCCGTGTTCCCCATCGACCGGAAGCTGCGCTACGCCATCCCGTTCTCCGAGGCGGAAGCGGCGGTCGAGGCCATCAGGTCCGTGGGTCCGGGGCGGACCGTCACCTACGGCGACGACGGGGAGAAGTTCGGCGTCTGGCCCGAGACGCACGAGTGGGTCTGGGACAAGGGCTGGCTGAAGCGCTTCTTCGAGCTCCTCGAGGACCCGGCGCAGGGCATCGACCTCGTGCTCCCGTCGGAGCAGGTCGACCGCTACCCCGCGACCGGCCGGGTCTACCTCCCGACCGCGTCGTACCACGAGATGGGCGAGTGGACTCTCGCCCCGGACGCCGGGCGGCAGCTCCTGGACCTCAAGAAGCAGCTCGCCGGGCTCGGCCTCGCGGACCGGGCCGAGCCCTTCCTGCACGGCGGCATCTGGATGGGGTTCCTGGCCAAGTACCCCGAGGCCAACGTGCTGCACAAGCGGATGCTCCGGGCGAGCGCGAAGGTCGCCAGGGCCGCGCGGCAGACCGCCGGGGTCGACGCCGTGGTCGAGCGGGCCCGCCGCGCGCTCTACCGGGGCCAGTGCAACTGCCCCTACTGGCACGGCCTCTTTGGCGGACTCTACCTCCCTCACCTGCGGCACGCGGTGTACCGGCAGCTCGCCCTGGCCGAGGCGCTCGCCGATCCGATCGCGGGCGCCCGCGTCGAGGTGCGCGACCTCGACGGCGACCTCCGTGACGAGGTCGCGCTCGAGTCCAGGGGCATATCGCTCTGGATCGACCCGTCCTGCGGCGGGCAGGTGACGGTCCTCGACGACCGGGCCCGAAGCGTGAGCCTGGCCCACGTGCTCACGCGCCGCGCCGAGACCTACCACCGTGACCTGCTGCAGCACGCGGCGGGAGGCGCGGCCGAAACCGAGGCCCCGAAGTCGATCCACGACATCCGCAAGTCCAAGGTCGCCGACCTCGAGCAGCGCCTCGTGTACGACCCGTACCTCAGACGTGTGCTGGTCGACCACCTCTTGCCCGCCGGGGCCGGGCCCGAGGCGATCCGCGGCCCAGGGTACCAGCCGCTCGCGGACCTCGTCCGCGCCGTCCACGAGGTCCGCGAGACCGGGCAGGACGGGGACCGCGCGTGGGTCGAGCTGTGCGCGGACGCCGACCTCGTCGCCGGACCGGGCGGGCGGGTGCACCTTGTCAAGCGACTGCGTCTCGACGCACCGGCCACGCTCTCGGTCGAATACGAGCTCACGTGGGACGCGCCGCCGGGAGTGGTCGAGACGTTCGAGGCCATGTTCGGGGTCGAGTCCGCGTTCGCGCTGGTCCCGGGGCCGGAGCAGGTCTTCCACGTGACGCTGGTCGAGCCGGCCGCCGGCGGCGAGGCCGGGGCGCGCCGCTCGCCTCAAGAGCCGGGGTCCTGGCCAACGGCGCGGCGCATCGCGGCCGGGAGCAGCCTCGGGGAGGCTTCTGTCACGGTGACGCTCGATCCCCCTGCGTCCGCGTCCTGGTTCCCGATCGACACGGTCAGTCAGAGCGAGGACGGCGCCGAGCTCGTGTACCAGGGTACATGCCTGCTCTGCGCCTGGCCCGTCGCGCTCGCCCCGGGCGAGACGGTGAGACGGTCGCTCGTGCTACAGCTCGAGTAAAGGGCACACGGAATCACTCGCCGAGCGTGAAGGACCGGAGCCCGTCGAAGTGGTTCGGCCAGGGCGACGAGCCGTTCCACATGACGGCGTACGAATCGAATCCGCCGTCGTCGTCGTCATCGATGAAGGCGAGGTCGAGGCCGATCCGGCGGCCGGGCGCAGGCGAGCCGCCCAGCGCGCTCCAGGGCACGGACGCCTCGACCGTCCAGCCCGGATCTGTGCCGCCCACCGCCACCCCGATGTCCCCCGTTTCGGCCGTGTTGTCGAACACCACCCCCGCGCGCCCGATGTTGTACTGGTGGTCGTTCGCGTCGCGGTCTCCAGCGCCATCGTCGTTGCCGTCCACGTACAGCTCGACCGAGTCGTCCTCGTAGTACTGTGGACCGTCGCTGCACGCCCGGTCGTCGGTGACGCGCGCTGCGAAGTACAGCGCATCGGCGTCCCAACGGAAATCGAAGCTCACCGAGATGTCGCTTGAAGACGGCTCGGGCTGGTCACCCTCGGTGTGCGACGCGCTGCTCGCGTCGAGCGTGAACCGCAGCTCGGGCCAGTCGCCCAGGTCTCCGTCGATCGATGGCGAGCCCGCCGGGACCACCGTGTCCGAGTCGCTGTCGGAGTCGACATCCGTGTCGGTGTCGGTGTCGGAGTCGACATCCGTGTCCGTGTCGGTGTCGGTGTCGACGTCGGTGTCGCCGTCACCGTCCGTGTCGACATCCGTGTCCGAATCCACGTCGATGTCGGCGTCCGCCTCGGTCCCAGGCTCGGGCCAATCGAGAATGCAGGCCACGAGCGGCGCCAAAACCAGTAGTATGTATCCGCGAGCTCGCACGAAACGCATGGTACCAAAAGCCGGAGGGTCCGATGAAGAGACATGATCACGACACGACGGGGCCGCGCCGCGCGGCAGTGCTCGTCGCGGGTATCGTCCTGCTCTGGGCGGGCACGGCCAGCGCCCAGGTGGACCTGATCGGCGGCATGGGCGGCACGGTCGGTTACGGCACCCAGTGCCTCTCCCCGAACGACGACGGGTCGTCGGCCTCGATCGACCTGACGCCGGCCTTCCCGTCGGGGCTGCGCTTCTTCGACCGCACACACCGTTCCACGTTTGTCAACACGAACGGGAACATCACGTTCAGCGCCGCGCTCCCGACCTACACCCCACGCGCCTTCCCCGTCGCGGACCAGCCCATGATCGCCCCGTACTGGGCCGACGTGGACATACGGTTCACGGGCGGCCGGTGCGACGGCGGCGCCGGGACCTCGTCGCGCGGCGACGGGCCATGCCGCAACCCCACCGAGAACGGCGTGTGGTGGTACCTGGAGCCGGGCCGGATGGTCGTCACCTGGGACCGCACCGGCTACTTCTCGTGCCACAACAACCTGCGGATGAGCTTCCAGCTCATCCTGACCGCGTCGGGGTGCGGGGAGGCGGGCGACTTCGACGTCGAGTTCCGCTTCAACCGCTGCGAGTGGACCACGGGCGACGCCTCCGGCGGGTCGGGGGGCTTCGGCGGGACGCCGGCCCAGGCGGGCTTCGACGCGGGCAACTCCCGCGACTTCGTCGAGATCCCCGGCTCCCGCTCGGCCACGATCCACACCATCCTGTGCACCGACTCGAACGTGGGCGAGCCCGGGATCTGGCGGTTCCAGATCCGGAGCGGCGCCGTGCTGTGCCCCGACGCGGGCGAGCCGTGCAGCACCGGGCTGCTCGGGGTCTGCGCCGAGGGACTGACGAACTGCGTGGCCGACGGGACCGAGTGCGTCGCCACGGTCGCGGCCACGGACGAACGGTGCGACGCGCTCGACAACGACTGCGACGGTGAGACCGACGAGGGAGAGGACCTGTGCGACATGTTCAGGGTCTGCGACCGCGGCTACTGCGTCGATCGCTGCTCGGAGTTCGGATGCCTGGAGGGCGAGGTGTGCTCGGACCGGGGCGTGTGCGTGGACGCGGAGTGCGTGGACGTGGTGTGCGAGCCCGGGCAGCGCTGCGTGGACGGGGTCTGCGTCGGCGCGTGCGACGGGGTCGTCTGTCCGCACGGCCAGGCGTGCCGCGGCGGGCGGTGCCTCGACCTCTGTGAGCTCATGACCTGCGACGACTGCACCGTCTGTATCGAGGGGGTCTGCGAGACGCGTTGCCAGTACCTCGCGTGCCCTCCGGGTGAGGTCTGCCTCGAGGACGGGCAGTGCGTGTCATCGGACTGTGCCGGCGTCACGTGCCCGCCCGGCTCGCACTGCGAGGCCGGCTCGTGCGTGGACGACTGCGTCGGGGCCGTGTGCCCGCGAGGCGAGGTCTGCGAGGCCGGCGAGTGCGTCCCGGCACCGGAGCCAGAGCCCGAGCCGGAGCCCGACGGTGGACCGGAGCCCGACGGCGGACCGAATCCCGACACCGGGCCGCCGGTCGACTCGGGCCCGGACGTCGGGCCGGGGACCGACGCCGACGCCGATGGCGACGATGGCGCCGACATCACACGCGTAGAGCCCGGGTGCCAGTGTTCGGCTGCCGACATGGACACGGCCTCGTGGAGCGGCTGGTCCCTGCTGGTGCTCGTCGTGGCCGGCGTCGTGGCCGGTATGCGACGGAGATAGCCGTCCCGAACGTGGATGTGGACGTGGTCGTGGTCGAGAAGCTGCACGATTCCCGTCCACGTCCACGACAGCGACCGCGACCACGTCGAGAGAAATAAAGGCGGCGCCGATGCCGTATGCTACACAGGAAACATGACGAACGCTGACAAGATCATCGCGGACGACGAACGCTACTTGGCCGAGGGTCGGCAGGCGAAGGTGGTGGAAAAAGAGGAGAAGCTGGCCACGACACTCTCGTGGCGCTTCTTCGGGGGGCTCTCGGTCGCCTTCTTCGGGCTCGGGCTCCAGGCCGTCCCCTGGGGAGAGCCGCGGTGGTACTTCCAGTTCTTCGGGGCCGGCGTGACGCTCGCCGCGTGCGTGCTCTTCTTCCTGGAGTTCATGAGGTTCCGGCCGTCGTCGGGAAAGAAGAAGTGGTGGGCCAACCTCCTGGCGATGCTGATCTTCCTCGCTCTCGCCGCGGGCGTGGCCGCCGGCGTCCTCCTGACCGAGCACATGCAGTAGCCCCGAGGCTCGCCGGAGCCCTCACAGCGCGACGGTGGGGATGCAGAAGATCGCCTCGTCCGAGTCGGCCGGGTCCTGGCTGTCCACCACGCGGCCGTAGAAGAAGTACCCCGCGAGCTCCGGGCCGAAGGGGATCGAGATCACCTGCGCGTCCGACACGTCCATCACCCAGCCCGACAGGCGCCCCCGCTCTCCGAGCGACATACCCTCGGGGACCCCCCACGACGAGATCAACCACGAGAGCCCCCGCGGCGGGTCCTCGATCGACCACGTGTACGGCTCGATCCCGCCTCGGGCCCGGAGGTCCGTCGAGTATGGGATGTACGGCACGAGGACGGGGAGCATGACGACCTTGAGCAGGAGTAGGTCGTACTCGGTGTCGCCGTAGATCTCGAGGGGCGACACGCGGACCTCGAGCGCCAGGTCGCGCTGATCGGTCCCGGGGGGCGTGGAGCCGTCGATCACGCGCAGCGTGAGGGGGAACGTCCCGATCTCCGCCGGCACGCCGGTGATGGTGCCGTCCGACAGCAGGCTCAGGCCCTCGGGCAGCGAGCCGTCGAGGAGCTGCCATGCATAGGGGAGCGCGCCGCCCGCGGCACCGAGCGCGAAATCGTACGGGAACCCGTGATCGGCCGCGGGGAGCGCGGTGGTGGTGATGTGCACCGGGCCCTCGGCGAAGACCTGGAGCTCGTACTCCCGCGTGTCGCTCACGCTGGCCGCGTCGGTCACCTGGACGGTGAGCACTGTCGTCGCGGCTTCGCTGGGCGTTCCCGTGATCCGCCCGTCAGGAGAGAGGGCGAGGCCGCCGGGCAACTCGCCTTCGAGCACCGACCAGGCGTGCGGTGGCAGCCCGCCGGCGACCTCGAGCGCCGCATCGTACGGGACGCCGACCGTGCCCGCGGGCAGCTCGTCGGTCGTGATCTCGGGCACGGTGGCGGCACAGACCCCGTCCAGGCAGACCTCTCCCTCGCCGCACGTGGCGTCACCGACACAGTCCACGCAGCGGCCGAAAATGCACGGGTGGTCGTCCGGGCACGGCGTGCCCTCCCAGGCTCCGGCCTCGGTGCACTCGTACAGCGTCGTCGGGCCGCACTCGGTCTGGCCTGGCGAACAATCGGAGGCGAGGCAGACCCCGCCCTCGACGCAGGCGGTCCCATCGGCGCACTCCGCGAACGCCTCCCATGCCGTCCCGGTCGCGTGGCAGCGCTCGACCCGGCCGTCGTCGCCGCACCGCATCTCGCCGGCCTCGCACACGACCTCGCGGCACTCGCCCTCGTTGCACCTCTGTCCCTCGGCGCACGGCTCCACCGACGTCCAACCCGACCCGTCTTCGAGGCACGTGGCCACGCCGTCGTCCCGGCACTCCGTGCCTCCGGGCACGCACACACCGTCCTGGCAGCTCCCGTCGAAGCAGAGGGTACCTTCGGGGCACGGCTGCGCGTCCCAGCCCGCCCCGTCGTCGCGACAGACCAGGACGAGCTCGGAGTACACGAAGCAGATCGAGCTGCCGGGGCTGCACACGGAGCCGTCGTCCGAGCTCCCGCCGCACCCGATCACCGTGACGAGCATTGCGCCGAGCACGACGCGCCTGACGAGATCACGCATTGTGGCTCACCTCGTTCCCTGACTGGCCTCGTGGAAAGATCCCCCAGTGGCGTGTATACGTCAACACATGACCCCGGACGCGAGAGAGAGCTTCACGGCGCTCGACTGGATCGCCGTCGTGGTGACCGCGACAGCCATACTCGCCACGGGCGTCACGCCGCTCATGGTGTCCCGGCCTTTCATGGAGATGTTCCGCGAGTTCGGCAGCGTGAACGAGCTCCCCGCGCTGACCCGGTTCTCCCTCTCGCCCTGGTACGGCGTGCTGACGCCGCTACCGCCGCTGGCGCTGCTCGCGTGGGGGATCGCGGGCCGCGGTGCGATCGTCCAGCGACGCGTCACCGTGGTCGCCGCCTTCGTCCTGGCTCTGATCGTCCTCGGGGTGTACCTCTGCGGAGCCTACGCTCCGATCCTCGAGATCGCCGAGGCCATCGGCCCCTGAGCGAGGCTTCCGCCGACTTGACGCACCGGGGCCCGATGATACAACCACGGGACTGGAGATCCCCGGATGACTTCGAGCTCCGAGTACGAGCGCATCGTCGAGGAAGTGACCCGGCGCGTGCTGGCGCAGCTCGACGGGCCGCTGTCGAGCGTCTGCGCTCCCCGGGCGCTGGTGTCGGTCTGCTCCGGCGCGGGCGGCGAGTGCGAGGCATGCGGGCGGTGCGCCGAGCTCAGGCCGGACGACATCGCGGCCCTGCGCTCGGCCGGCGCCGCGCGGCTGAGCTCGGCCTCGGGCATCGGCAAGGTCCGGTCCGAGCTGGCGAAGCTCATCGACCACACCCTGCTCAAGCCCGAGGCCACGCGCGACCAGCTCCGCAAGATCTGCGAGGAGGCGGTACAGTACGGCTTCTACTCGGTGTGCGTGAACAGCGCCAACGTTCGTTACTGCGCCAACATGCTGCGCGGGTCCGACGTGAAGGTGGTCGCCGTCGTGGGGTTCCCGCTCGGTGCCATGTCACCACAGAGCAAGGCGTTCGAGACGAAGCAGGCGGTCCGCGACGGGGCGCGCGAGATCGACATGGTGGTCAACATCGGCAAGCTCAAGACCGGGGAGTACGACTGCGTGCTCGAGGACATCGAGGCCGTGGTCGCGGCGGCGGAGCCGTACCCGGTGAAGGTCATCATCGAGACATCGGCGCTGACCGACGAGGAGAAGGTCGCGGCGAGCGCCCTGTGCTCGGCCGGCGGCGCGCGGTTCGTCAAGACATCGACGGGGTTTGGCAAGGGCGGCGCGACCGCTCAGGACGTGGCCTTGATCCGCAGGGTCGTGGGCGAGCGGATGGAGATCAAGGCGTCGGGGGGGATCAAGAACGCCCAGGACGTGGACGCGATGGTGAGCGCCGGGGCGACGCGGATCGGCGCGAGCGCCTCCGTGACCATCGTCACCGGCGGGACGTCGAAATCCTCGTATTGAGGCACGCACGGGCGGTCGCCCGCGTGCCGGCCTTCACGAAGGGAGGCTCATCGTGACCCGAATCTACGACGTGATCCGCAAGAAGCGCGACGGCCAGGCCCTCGAGGAAGACGAGATCCGGACGTTCATCAAGGGCGTGACCACTGGAGATGTCCCCGACTACCAGGTCTCGGCCCTGCTCATGGCGGTGTATTTCCGCGGGCTCGCGCCCGAGGAGCTCGCGGTCTGGACCGACGCGATGCTCCACAGCGGCGACGTGGTCGATCTGTCGGGCATCCCGGGCGTGAAGGTGGACAAGCACTCCACCGGAGGAGTCGGGGACAAGGTCTCGCTCGCGCTCGCGCCGCTGGTGGCGGCCGCGGGGGTCCCGGTCCCGATGATCTCCGGCCGCGGGCTGGGCCACACCGGCGGGACCCTGGACAAGCTCGAGGCCATCCCCGGGTTCCGGGTGGACCTCGACACCGATCGGTTCATCGCCCAGGTCCGCGACATCGGGGTCTGCATGATCGGCCAGACCGGCGACCTCGCGCCCGCGGACCGGCGCCTCTACGCGCTGCGGGACGTGACGGCCACGGTGGAATCGATCCCGCTCATCTCGGCCAGCATCATGAGCAAGAAGCTCGCGGCCGGCATCGATGCGCTCGTGCTGGACGTCAAGGTCGGCCGCGGCGCATTCATGAAGGACCTCGAACGGGCCCGCGCCCTCGCCCGGACCATGGTGGGGATCGGGACCCGGGCGGGCAAGCAGGTCCGGGCCCTGCTGACGGCGATGGACCAGCCGCTCGGGATGGCGGTCGGCAACGGCCTCGAGACCGCCGAAGCGATCGACGTGCTCAGGGGACGGGCCCCGGAGGACCTCACGCGGGTGACGCTCGAGCTCTCGGCGCGCATGCTCGTGATGGGCCGCAGGGCTCCGGACCTCGACGCCGCGCGGGAGGTGCTCGACGCGCTCGTCCGCACGGGTCATGCGCTCGAGAGGTTCCGTGCGATGGTCGCGGCACAGGGCGGCGATCCGCGGGTCGTGGACGACCCCGGCGTGCTTCCGAAGGCGCGGATCGTGGAGGTCGTGAAGGCCCCGGCCACCGGGTTCGTCCGGACCATCGACGCCGAGGCGATCGGCCTGGCGGGCATGGTCCTCGGCGCGGGCCGCACCCGTGCGGAGGACAGGGTCGACCCGGCTGTCGGCATCGTGCTCCGCCGCAAGGTGGGGGATCGTGTCGCGCCGGGTGACGATCTCGCCGTCATTCACGGCAACGACGAGGAATCCATCGAGAAGGTGGCGTCACGCGTTGTCGCGGCGTACACTTTCTCTTCCGAGAAGCCCGAGGGCTTCGACCTCGTGATCGATGAGATCCTGGAGTAGGAGCGTTTAACCGGGGAAGACACCGCTCGGCGGTGCAGTAGAATCTGGCGTGGTGGAGAGAGGACCTGCTCTCCCGCTGCGTGAGGATGAGCAAGGAGGAAGTCATGCGTGGACACTGGGCTCGGGCGTTCTTGGCCTTCTTGGCAGTGGTCATCGTCATCCCGCTCGGCGGCTGCCCGCCACCGCCGAACGCCCGGTTCCGGGTCAGGACGGGTCCGACACCTGTCGTGACGACTCCAGCGCCGGCGCCTGCGCCGACCGTGGTGAGCGGCAACGTGCTGTCTCCCGGAGGCGCCGTCGCGTCCGGGACGATCGCCTATCCGGGACACCGTGTGCGCTATCCCTTCGCGATCAGCTATCCCCGCACGGTCAACATCTACGTGAACGGCGCCGGGCTCGACCCGACGGTCGCGGTCTACAACGCGTACGGCAGCCAGATCGGATTCAACGACGACGGCGGCTCGGGGCTCGACTCGCACCTCGTGCTCACGCTGGCTCCGGGGGATTACTTCATCGAGGTCGCTGGCTTCAGCAGCTCGACCGGTCCGTACACGGTCACGATCCAGTAGCGGGGCGGCCGCTCAGCCCAGCCGGCGGCACTCCAAGTAGAAGCGCTTCTCGTGGGCCTCGCCCATGGAGAATGTCTTGCGCGGCAGCGCTCCGTCCAGGATCACCGTGCGAAACAGCTCGTGCTTGCTCATGGCCGGCAGGTAGATGCCGAGGTTGCCACGTGCGCGGCCGAGGTCGTGCACTGGCTGCAAGCCGTGGACGTAGTCGATCTTCGCCGCGCCCTTGCGGGCCATGAGGTCGTCGAGGAACCCCTGCACCGTGCCCACGGAGAGGTTGCTCGCGGGCTCGCGCACCTCCATCACCCTGTAGCCGTCGGAGTCGACGAGGCCGATGCGATGGACGCCCGGTCCGCCCGCGTCCACGGCGGTGGTCATCTCCTCGAGTGACGGGGACGGCGAGAGCGACAGTCGATCGCCGAAGTGTCGTCTCATCTCGTCGTCGGGGCCCGGGCTCGGCCGGAGCCCGAACAGCACCCGGTGGATGGGCTCGAACTCGAGCGCCTCGTCGTGGAGGTTGACGATCTCCACGAGGGCGAACCTGGCCGGGCTCTCGGCCACGGCCGCGAGCCCGCCGGCGTCTTGCTTGACCTGCTCCCAGATGGCCTTGGCGGTGGCGAGCGAGTGGTTCCCGTCGCCCATGGCGTGGAGCAGGACCGGGACGTCGCCGGTCAGGCCGTACTTCTCTCGGAACACGGACGGATCGGCCAGCCGTGCCAGCGCCGCGGCCGTCGCCTCCTCGAGCCCCAGGTCGGCCACGCCGAAACCGGCCAGGTGGCCGGAGCTCATCATCAGATCGACGTCATAGAGCTGACGCAGGCCATGCTTGACCGCGGTCAGCGGGCCGATGACCGTATCGCCCGGGTCGTCGATCAGGATCATGATGTGCGGTAGCTCGAGGGGTGCGCCTCGCCGGATGCGGACCCGCGGCGGGATGCGCTCGAGGATGGTGCCCTCGGTGGCGCGGATCAGGCTGGTCGAGCCTTTCGTGTAGTCGTACCGCTCCAGGTCGACACACAGGACGATGCCCCTGCGGACCGTGCCCGCGGCCTCGCGTTCGACGTAGACCATCCCGTCGAAGGGCTCGAGCACGCCCTCGCGCAGGTAGTGGCCCATCGCGTCGTGGATGGACCGGATGCGGGTGTCGGGGTCGTCCTCCTCGAGGTAGACCTCGGGGTAGATGAGCCGGAGCGTGGACGGCGCGTCGCCGACCAGCGCGTCCACACGCTGCCAGTACTCGGGCTGCGACGTGTACTGATCGCACGCCACCACGGCCCACTTCGACAGGTCCAGGCCATCCTTCGGGATCAGCACCGGCGCGACGGCCACGCCGGCTCGTTCGTATCTCCTCATGGCTCCCTCACCTCGCGCACACGCTCGGCGCGAAGAAGACGTCGGCTTCCCCGTTCACTCGGTAGTCCGCCCAGACGGCAGCGAATGCCTCTCCGGTCCAAGTCACGGCCGGGGAGGCGGTCTCGAACCGGTCGAGGCTGACGATCGTCTCCGGGCTCGGGCTCGTGCTGCCAAGCGGGCATTCGACGAACACGATGTCTCCGGAGCCTGCGGGTCCCTGGCGCCAGGCCACCCCGAACACGGCGCCGTTCCAGGCCAGGGTCGGCGACGGAGCAGGGTCCCGTGCAACTGCATCGCTGACCGCCCCCCGTCGTGTCACGGTACCAGAGCTGTCGATGAGCGCGAGGAATACCTTGAAAAGGCCGTCCGGTTCGGTCTGCGCGATGTAGGTCAATCCGAGGTAGACGCCCTCGGCGCCCTCGGCGGCGGCCAGCGCCGACTGATCCGCCACGCATCTCCTCGCCGTGTTGGAGACCGCCTGGCGTTCGCGGATCGCTCCCTCAGGAGTGACCCGGGCCATCCAGATGTTCGACTGATCGACGACAGCCCCGTACTCGGTCCACGACACGAAGAACCCGGCCTCCGTCCAGACCAGCGACGGATGCGAGGGCGACTCCGCGTCACCCGCCTCGCTGATCTGCACGGGGTCCAGCGTCACCACGCCATCCGCGTTGAACCCGAGCAGCGAGATGCTCGCGGATATCCCGCTCTGGGACTGCCAGGCCAGGCCGAAACCGTCGCCGGTCCAGGCGAGCGAGGGCTCCACGTCGAGCCACTCGGTGTCATCGGTCAGACGGGCCGGTTCGGCTGATTCGCTTCCGTCCCTGCCCAGGTTGAGGAAGTAGAGGTCCGAGGTGTCCCCCACCGCCTGGGCGTACACGAGGCCGTAGCCCTCCCCCGTCCAGACGAGCTGCGGCATGGCCGCGTTGTCGCTCGTGCTCGTGACCGCAGTCGGCTCGCTCAGGGTATTTCCGGCCCGGTCGAGACGGGCGAAGTAGATCTCCCCTCGGACATCGTCCGCCCCCGATGAGCCGGAGTTGTCAGTCCAGGCGATCCCGAGCTCGGATCCCGTCCAGGCGACGACGGGTTGGAAGGACTCGTAATCGAGGTTGGAGACGTCGATGTTTTCGATCTCGTCGGTGTCCCCGTCGCAGTCGTCGTCGATGTCGTTGCCGCAGACCTCCGGTGCACCAGGGTGCACGGTCTCGTCATGGTCGTCGCAGTCATCACCGCCGCACGGCCCACCCATGGCCGCGTGACCGTCGTGATCCCGGTCGCACTCCGAGCCGGTGCCATCCTCGTCTCCGTCCGCGTCGAGGTCGCCGTCTCCATCCGCGTCGGTGCCTTCGGGGAGCTGCTGGTCGAACGGGAAGAGGACGGAGCAGGCCGCGCCGCCTCCGAGGAGCGCAATCATGGCGAGCGCGCACGCCGCGGTGCTCGGGGGCCTCATCAGAACCTCCCGCTCGCGGTCACGAGCGCGGCTTCCTGGCCGATCGCGCCCCCGACCTCGAGGTTCAGGGTCGACTCGGGGTCGCCGAACCGCGTGAAGAAGGCGAGGACCAGCGTCGTGACGGCGAACGCGCTCGACGCGATCCACAGGACGTCCGTGGTCAGGGCGAGCGTCCGGCCCCGCGAGGTGAGGTCGTCGAGGTCGGCCTCCTGCACGTCCGGCGGGTCCGTGTTGATCCCCGTGGCCACGTCGCGGACGTGGTCGTCGGCCTCGGTGTCCGTCCGGACGGTGAGCAGCCCCGTCACCACGGACCCTATGCCCGTGGCGAGGGTCAGCCCGAGCCCGGCCCAGAACCACGCGGAGCTGATCCCGCCCTCGGTCTCGTCCAGCTCGAGCCGGGCGGTGGACGCTCGGCCCTCCGTGAGCGTGACGTCGCCGTCGAAGGCCGCGTAGCCCTCACGCTCGACGCGGAGCCGATGGATGCCCGAAGGCAGGTCGGACAGGGTGAGCGGCGTCACGCCCACCTGCCTGCCGTCGAGGAGAACCGTCGCGCCCTCGACGTCGGCATCCACGAGGAGCTGTGCCGGCTGCCCCTCGGTCCGCATCTCCATCTCGAGCGCGACCTCGCCGCCGGCCGCGACATCGACCTCCTGCCGGGCCGTCTGGTACCGCTCGGCGCGGACCTCGACCGCGTGGTGGCCGGCGTCGACCTCGCCGCTCCAGGGCGCCGGGCCGAGCAGCCGGGCGTCGAGGAACACCTGTGCTCCCTCGACCGTCGCCTCGACGGCGAGCCGTCCGGTCCGGCGCAGCGATTCGAGCTCCAGCACGACCGGGGGCGGCGGAGCGCCCTCGGCCGCCGCGACCTCGCGGGTCGCCGTGCGATAGCCGTCGAGCCGGGCTTCCACGGTGTGCACCGCGCCTGCCCGCACGAGGACGGGGTCGGCCAGCGGCGAGGCCCCGACGTCCCGCCCATCGACCCGGATCGACGCACCCGGCATGTTGACCTCGATGGTCAGGGGCACCAGGAGCGCCCTGAGCCGCTGCAGCTCCTCCTCGACCGTGGCCCGCCGGGCCCGCGGCACCTCGGTGCCGCCCTCAGAGAGGAACCGCTCGAAGTGCTCAATCGCGTCCCCGATCCGGCCCATCTCGCGGTAGCAGTAGGCCATGTTGAGCAGGATCGGGTAGTGGTTCCGCAGGCGGTAAGCGGTGTCGAACTCGACCAGCGCCGGCTCGAACTCACCGGCCTGGAAGAGCTCCACCCCGCGGCGGAAGTGCTGGGTGGCCTGCGCGCGCGCGTCCTCCTCGGCCCGGAGGCCGTGCGGCAACGTCGAGACGAGCCCGACGCACGCGACGATCCATATACAACCTGTGGTCCTGGACCGGGTGGTTCTCATCTGGTGCACGCCTTTTCTCAATCGATCTCGGTGAAGATGGGGGCGTTGCTCGACGGTCGCTTGGTCCTCTTGCCCCGGTGGTCCCGTCTGCCGCCCTCGTCTCCGCTGGCTCCGGCATCCGGCTCGCCGGCCTGTTGCAACGCGAACTCGAGCTGGATCGAGCGATCGAACGTGACGGCCCGCTCCTGGGTGACGTGGCCGTCGGCCTTGATCGTGAGCCGGTGCGGCTCGTCGGACCGGGCTCGCTTCGCCCGGTACGGATTGCCATCGAGCGCCGCGCCGTCGAGCCAGAACGTGGCCGCCGCCGGCACGGCGACGAGCGTGATGTCGACCGAGTCCTCGACCACCTGGGCGGGCGGTGTCGTCGCCGGCACGGACGCCGGGGCCGCCGGGGCGTCGCGCAGAGGGCTCTCGCTGACGCTCCCTCGATCGCGGGAGCCACCGATGACACCGAGCGCCCACAGGAGAGCCGGGGTCGCCATGCCTACGAGCGCGATCAGAGCGACGGCGACGAGCCAGCCCCGGCCCGTGGTCGGGATCGGCGGCACCGTCCCGGACACGACCGGGGCCGGTGCGGAGGCGCCGATGGGCATGCCCGGCTGGACCGAAGCCTGGCCCTTGACCGGGGTCGTCGGAGACGATCCCATGGCGTACGGATCGACACGGAAGGACGCCCTCGATGCCTGGGCCCCGACCTCCGTGCCCTGGCTCTCGATCGGCGGGACGGTCCAGCCGCCCATCGCGCCATCGATGGCGTCGATGAGGTCCTGGGCGGACTGGCACCTCGCAGCCGGGTCCTTGGCCAGGAGCCGTTGCAGGATCACTTCGACGTCGACGAGAATCTGCACGCCGCACCGCTCGGAGATCGACGGCGGGGGCTCGGTGATGTGCTTGCTCATGAGGAGCACGATGCTGTCCGCCTCGAACGGGGGTACGCCCGCGATCATCTCGAAGAGCACCACACCGAGCGAGTACAGGTCGGACCGCGCGTCCACGCGCTGGCCCTTGGCCTGCTCCGGCGACATGTACCCCGGTGTACCGAAGACCATCCCGGCCTGGGTCAGCGTCTGCGGCGCGCCCTCGCCGGTGTCGGTGAGCCGGGCGATGCCGAAGTCGAGCACCTTGACCGTGGGCTTGCCGCTCCCGGCTTCGATGTCGAGGAACACGTTGTCGGGCTTGAGGTCGCGGTGAACGATGCCGCGTCCGTGGGCTTCGCGCAGGGACTCGGCGACCTGCCGCGCGATCGTCAGGGCCTCGCGCCACTCGAACCGGCCGTGTTTGTACAAATAGTCGGTGATTGTCTCGCCCCTCAGGAACTCCATGGCGAGGAAGAGGAGCCCGTCCTCGTCCTGTCCGAAGTCGTAGAGCGTGACGGTGTGAGGGTTCTTGAGCAGGCTCGCGGCCTTGGCCTCCCTGCGGAACCTCGCGACGGTGTCCTCGTTGGTGGCCAGGTCCTTCCTGAGCACCTTGAGGGCCACCACGCGGTCGATCGGAGCCTGGACTGCCTCGTATACGGCTCCCATGCCGCCGGCACCGAGGAACCTGGTGATGGTGAACCGCCCCGCGAGCGTGCGCCCGATCAGCGGGTCGTCCACGCCCTCGTCCGGGACCAGCTCCGTCCCGTCCTCCGGGCAGCGCATGAACCCGGGGTCCGAGTACCGGGCGTCACACTGTGGACACCTCTTCATCGACGTCCGAAGTATCCGACGAAGATCGGATAGAGGCAATGTTAACCCATGACAACGAGCGGCTCCAGTCTCGTGATGCCGGTCGTGATGCCGGATGTCGTGATGCCGGACGCCCCCGTTCAGAGCCTCCCCACGGGCCGCATCACGGGCAGCGCCGTACGACTCTCGATCTCGAACGTGGGGCCCCGGATCGTCCGGCCGCAGGCCAGGTCGAGCCGGTAGCGTCCGGCGGGGGGCATGCCCGCCGTAAAGCGCCGGGTCGCGACCACCAGCGCGCCCACGGGCCACGCGAACAGGTCGTCGGGGCGCACGATCCAACGCTGCACGCGGCCCGTCCCCGTCGGGGTCAAGCTCGCGTGGACCTGCGGGACATCCGGGAGCTCGCGCTCTGTACGAAACACGAGATGGACTGTCGTCGCGCCCATTTTCGTCGACTCGACCTGCCCCCCCTCCCAGGCGATCCCGCGGCAGTCGCGGCGCTCGCTCGTCGGGATCCGGAAGCTCAGGCGACCCAGGACGGCGTGGCCGAGGGCGCCGGAGCCCACACCGGAGGGTTCCAGCAGGGCGCGGGCGGCGAGCTCGGCGAGGCTCGCCCGGGCGACGTCCAGACGAGGCAGGGCCGCCGGCCTGGCGCCGAGGAGCTGCCGGCGATAGGCCTCCCTCCGCGCCGGTGCCCGGACGAACCGATATGGCGGGTAGCACGGAGAATGGGCGAAGAGCCACCACGCCGTGGGCCGTTCCTCCCGGAGCTCCAGCACGTCGACGGTCCGCGGCCGCCGGGTGTCGAGGACGAGCACGTCGTCCATGAAGACCAGGCCCATCTCTTCCAACAACGCACGCAGCTCGCCCCGGTCGACTCTCTCCAGGGTGGTCAGCACGAGAGTCCCCCCGGACCGCCCGACCGCCCGGTCGAGCGGGTCGTGCGGACCGATCCGGCGCTCGACACGGTCGTGCTGGAACCACGCCCTGACCCCCGTGACCTTCGTGGCGGGATCGATGACGAGCACATCCCCCGCGTTCGTCATCGACCTCGCCCAGCGCGCCAGGGCCAGGTGCCGGTAGTCGAGGCGCGGACGCCCCTCGAGCGGCGAGCCGTCGGAGATCCACCCGTCGGCGGTCACCAGCGCCGCTTGCCACAGGGTCACGCCGAGGAATGCGATCACGGGAGCGGACCCCGCGACGGCTCCCCACCTCCGAGCCACGGTCCGCGCGAGCCACGCCAGGGCGGCACCGCCCGAGACCACGGCCGCCGGAAGCAGGTACCACGCGGAAAAGCAGTGGATCACCGCGTGCTGCGGGAGCAGGACGAGGAGCGCGAACGGCGGGACGAGCAGCCCCAGCGGGAGCAGCACGCGGCCGGGCCCAACCAGTCGACCGTCGGGGCGCAGCATCCCGGCGACGAGGCCCGCGAGTCCCGCTCCGGCCGCGCCGACGAGCGGCCAGGTCAGCAGGACCGCCGTCCGGTGCGCGATGTGAGCCGCGACGTCCGCGACGTCCCAGCGCCCGAGGGACGAGCGCATGGCGTAGAGTGCCTGGAACCGTCCACCCGACACGTCGAGGACCACGAGGTCGTATGCCGCCAGCGCCGCCAGCGCCGCCACGAGCGTGAGACCGAGCACCAGCGCCATGGCGGGCCGGCGAGGGCGGCGCGACGCGACGAGGACGACCTCCACCGCCACGAGGCCGGACACGAGCACCACCGCGGGCCAGTCGGTCCACACACCGGCGATCACGGCGGATCCGGCCCAGACCATCGATCGTCGCGGACGATCCCCGGCGTGCCAGCGGGCCCACGCCCAGAGCAGGAGGTTCCACGTCAGGAGGACCAGCGGCTCGTAGCTCGCCATGGCGCCGTAGATCGCAACGTATGGCGAGATCGACCAGAGGCACGCCGCGGCGACCGCCGTGCCCGTACCCCAGACGCGCCGTACCCAGGCGAACAGGAGGAGGACCGTCAGCAACGACGCGACGAGGGGGACGAGCCGCGCCGCGGCCTCGCCCGGCCCCAGGACCGCGAACGACAGGCCGACCAGCATCCCCGAGAGCGGCGGGTGATTGGTCCGGACCGACGGCTCGGAGCCGAGCGTGGGTCCCGCGTTCTGCAACGGCGCGAACCGCGTGGCCACCAGGTCCTGACGCAGGTAGTTCCGGCCGATCACTCCGCGCAGGGCCCCGGCATACCCGAGGTGCCCGTCGAGGAACATCTGGTCGATGTGCGCAGAGCAGAGCACAACGACGACAAGACAGCAGGTGGCGAGGACGATCACGGGGGGGCGACTTTTCTGGAGAAAAGTCCCCCCCCCGGCCCCCCCCTCAAAAGACTTGAGCATTTTTCTTTCTGTTCCCTGTTGCGCGTAGCTCAGAACCACCTGATGGCAGTCGAAAGAAAAAACCTCTGAAAGTCTTTGGGGAAGGGGGGTCCGGGGGAAAACCCATTCTCCAGAAAGGGGTTTCCCCCGAAATGCCGGGCCCTCAGTCCGAGGCCGAGAAGCTCACGTGGAAGTGGTGGTGGTGGAAGTAGTACCAACCTCGTCCGGTGTCGGTGGTCTCGTAGGTGACATAGGAGCTCATACCCCTCCGGCAGACGGCGGCGTCGATCCACCCGTCCTCGCAGAGCGTGGCGAAGGCGCCCTCGACCACCGGCCCGACCCTGCCGTCGACGCCGATGATGCGGACGTGGTCGTACTCGCCGAGCGCTCCGAGGAAGAGGGCGGTGCGCCAGGGGTCGAGCAGGTAGGGGTCGGACGTGCAGTGGTAGGCGTCCGCGCCGCCAGATGTGTGGTCGCAGACCGGCCGGGCCCTGTTGTCGTCCTCGAGCTGGTAATAGGCCATGTCGATGTCGAAGCCGTCGGTGTGCGTGCCCTCGGGATGTCCAGGGCTGCCCACCGACGTGCCCGGGATCGACCCGTCGCGTTCGCTCATGTCGATGAGCCCGATGGGCTCGCGGGAGAGCCCGAACCTCCAGTCCTGCGACCGGCAAGCGACCACGGCCGCGGCGTACTGGATGGCCATGGCCGCGTCGCGGCGCAACCAGCTCCGGTACTGGTTCCTCTCGGTCTCTCCGTTCTCGGCGTAGTCGGCGTAGCCCAGGGTCCAGTCGTAGCCGGCGCTGCCCGGGATGTTGGACGGCGTGAACTGGATCAGGTCGGAGCACCGCGACGTGCACGCCAACGCGGGCAGATCCGGGCATGCGGGTCCCGGCCCGGGTCCCGGACCGTCGCCGGGATCGGTCACGCAGCGCTCGCTGATGCACACCTGGCCGGCGTCGCAGTCGCGGTCCGTCGTGCACTCGGACACCGTGCCGCCATCGCAGTATGTGGCGCAGTCGGCGCTGCAGGTCGCGGCCGTGGCGTCGGTCGGCGCGCACGAGCCGTCGGCGTCGCACTCGCCCACGCAGCCGGGGTACGACTCGCAGTCGGGCCAGCACACGTCGCTCCAGCAGCGTGAGCCAGCCGGGCACTCGCGGGTCGAGCCCGCGCTCGAGCAGGACGCCGAGGGCTCGGTGAAGCACACGCCGTAGACGCAGATCCCGGCGTGCCCGTCGACCTCGAGGCAATCGGAGTCGCACTCGCACGCCGCGCCAGGCGAGCCGTCGGGCGGCGGGGGCGGCGGCGGCTCCGGACAGTAGGAGGAGCAGTCGTAATCGCAAGTCGAGGCCGTGGCCTCGGTCGGCGCGCACGAGCCGTCGGAGTCGCATTCACCGACGCACTCGGGGTACGACTCGCAGTCGGGCCAGCACACATCGCCCCAGCAGCGGGACCCTGCGGGGCACTCGGCGCTCGAGCCCGCCTCGGAGCACTCGGCAGACGCTTCGGTGAAACAGATGCCGTAGACGCAGATCCCGGGGTGCCCGTCGACCTCGAGGCAGTCCGTGTCGCACACGCAGGCCCCGGCGGGCGAGACGGAGGTGTCGCCGTCGGCGTCGCTGTCCGCGTCGGCGTCGCCGTCCCCATCGATATCGCCGTCCGCGTCGATGTCCGCGTCGATGTCCGCGTCGATGTCCGCATCGATGTCAGCGTCGATGTCAGCATCGATGTCGCTGTCAGCGTCGATGTCGGAATCGACATCCGAGTCGACGTCGGAATCCACATCGGTGTCGCCATCGCCGTCCGCGTCGGGTTCGGCGCAGGCTGCCAGGTGCGCCAGCAACGCAGTGAGCAGGAGCCCGGGAATCAAAGAACTCCTCCACATCGTACGACCTCCGAAAACGCGACATGTACCACCTGTCACCTCCCCCCTGCAATCCAGGCCGGGAGCGGATAGAATCCCTCGCCATGACCAGTGACCATTCAATGCTCCGCTCGCTCCCGGCGGTGGACGAAGTGCTCAGGCTCTCGGAGGTCCAGGACTTGCTCGCGACCGGCCTCCCGCGGTGGGCCATCATCGAGGCGGTCCGCGGCGAGATCGAGGACCGGCGCCGCGCGATTCTGGGAGGCTCGATCGATCCGCCCAGGCCCATCGATGCGCGCATCATCGCCACCCGGAGCGCGGCCCTGCTCCGGCCGGCGCTCCGAGGTGTCGTCAACGTCACCGGCGTCGTGGTCCACACCAACCTCGGGCGAGCGCCCCTGCCACGCCCGGCGCTCGATCGGCTCGTCTCGGTCTGCGGGGGCTACTCGAACCTCGAATACCGTCTCGTCGAAGGGAGCCGCGGCTCGCGCCATGAGCACCTCCGGCGGCTCGCCTCCAGCCTCTTCGCGGCCGAGGACGCGGTGGTCGTCAACAACAACGCGGCCGCGGTGCTCCTGACGGTCTCCGCGCTCGCCGCCGGCCGGGATGTGGTGGTCTCGCGGGGCGAGCTCGTCGAGATCGGCGGCGGCTTCCGCATCCCGGACGTCATCGTGCAAGGAGGCGCCCGGCTCCGTGAGGTCGGGACCACCAACCGCACCAGGCTCGACGACTACGCCTCGGCCGTCGGTCCCGACACCGCGGCGCTCCTCAAGGTCCACCGGAGCAACTTCGACATCGTCGGCTTCACGGAGGAGGTCGGCATCGAGGACCTCGCGAGCCTGGCGCACTCCCGCGGGCTTCCTCTGGTCGCCGACCTCGGCAGCGGCGCCATGCTGGACAGCTATGGCCCGGGACTCCAGGGCGAGCCCGTCGTGCGCGAGGCCGTGGCCGCTGGCGCGGACCTGGTCTGCGTGTCAGGCGACAAGCTGCTCGGCGGCCCGCAGGCCGGCCTCGTCCTGGGGCGCGCGGAGCTGGTCGAGACCGTGCGGAAGCACCCCCTCATGAGAGCCCTGCGGCCCTGCAAGCTCACGCTGTCCGCGCTGGAGGCCACGCTGGAGCTCTGGCGCGACGGCCGCGTCGCCGAGATCCCCGTGGTCCGGATGCTGCGCATCGACCCCGAGGACGCGCGGCGGCGCGCCGTGCGTTTCGCGCGCGCCCTGCGCCGGGCCGACACCCGCTGGGACACCGAAGTGGTCCAGGTCTCGGGCCGCGCCGGCGGAGGTTCCATGCCCTCACGCACCACGCCGGGGTGGGCCGTGGCGCTCGGGAGGGTCGGCGTCACCGCCGTCATGATCGAGACCGCGCTTCGCGAGGGTGATCCACCGGTGATCGCGCGCATCATGGGCGAGCGGGTCATCGTGGACCTCCGGACGATGCGTGCAGAGTACGACCCCACGCTCGTGGAGCTGATCACCCGGGCCGGAAGCGCGCTCGTCACCGGCGCCTGAGGAGCGGGGATCGAACGCGAGGTGGAGATGACACGAGAGGCGGGCCAGCCGGCGTCGAGTCGCCAGGCGACGAGCAAGGTCGAGCAGAGGGTGGTGGCCCTCGCCGGGGGTCGCGGAGGGGTCGGACGAAGCGTGCTGACCGCCAACCTCGGCGTCTACCTGGCCCAGGTCGGCAAGCGCGTCGTCCTGATCGATGCGGACCTGGGCGGTGCGAGCCTGCACACGCTGCTCGGGCTCGACCGTCCGAAGAGCTCTTTGACCCAGGTCATCGACCGCCAGGCCGAGCACCTGAAGGACCTCGTGATCGACACCCCGATCCCCAACCTCCGGCTGCTCCCGGGCGCCGGGGACCGCTTCGGAGTCGCCAACCTCAGACCCACGCAGAAGGAGCGGCTGATCCAGCAGCTCCGCGGAATCGATGCGGACTTCGTGTTCCTCGACGTGGGCGCCGGGACGTCCTTCAACGTCCTCGACATCTACCTGGCGGCCGACTACGGCGTGCTGGTCGTGGTGCCCGAGCCCACATCGGTCGAGGCCACCTACCGGTTCCTCAAGAACACCGTCATCCGCCTTGTACGGCGAGAGGTCGGGCGCCAGACGCAGTGGCCCCAGGTGCTCGACGACGCGATCGCCCGCCTCGGCGGGCTGCCCGACCCGCTCGAGCTCGAAGGGGTGCTGAAGGAGAGCTCGCAGCACCTGGCGGACCTGGTCGACGCCGCCCGGCACCGTCTCCGGGCGCGCCTCGTGGTGAACCGCGTCAAGGCGCGCTCCGACCTGGAGCTCGGCGCGTCGATACGCACTCTGGCCGCGAACCACCTCGGAATCAACCTGAGCTTCCTGGGCTCGATCGAGAACGACGACGCAGTCTGGCTCGCCGCGCGCAAGCGGCGGCCGTTGCTGATCGAAAGCCCGGAGTGCCAGGCCGCGACCGACATCGAGCGGATCGCGCGCCGCATCCTCGCGTCGGTCGGGCACGAACGGGCACCGTCCCTGAGCTCACCGTCCCGTCCGACAGGGGCGCAGAGCCACTACGAGATCCTCGAGGTGGACATCGGGGCCAGCGACGACGAGATCCGGCGCGGGACAAAGCGCATGCGCGAGATCTACGGAGAGGACTCGCTCGCGGCCTACAGCCTGATCGGCCTGCAGACGATGGCGACCATGCAGGAGCGGATCCAGGTCGCGCACGACGTCCTCCTCGATCCCCGGAGCAGGCGGCCGTACGACATCTCCCTCCCTCAGGGGGACGCTGCGACACCGGTGTCGGGCGAGGCGGTGGGCGCACTGGCACCGGCGGCACCGCCGACACCGCCCCCCTTCCAGCTCCCGGACATCGACCTCACGCCCGAGACGGAGTTCACCGGCGAGATGCTCAGGCGGATCCGCCAGGCACGAGGCGTGGACCTCCGCGACATCACGGCGCGCACCAAGATCGGGATGGCGTACCTCCACGCCATCGAGGAGGAAGACTTCGACGCGCTCCCCGCCATGGTCTACACCAAGGGCTTCCTCGGCGAGATGGCGAAGTTCCTCGAGCTCGACCCGAGGCAGGTCGTCAATACCTATGTCAGACGTTTCAGGAAGCACCTGGAGGAATCGGGGAAGCCGGAGTGAGCGTCACATGTCGGGGACGCGCTCCATGCAGAACGTGCTCCCATGAGGGGCGTCGTCGATGATCTCCACCATGAGGTCTCCGATCGAGCCCGATTCCATGCAGGAATATCCCCCTCTGCAATCGCCGCTGTCCCCGCAATGCGCCATGCAGAACGTTCGCGCCCGCTCGTCCTCACCGAACCTCACGCACACCGCTTCCTCGGGGCACTCGTCGGCCCGGCAGCCCGGGATCAGGCAGTAGCCGTCGGGTTGCGTGGTGTCGCAGTAACGGCTCCCGTCGGTCGCGCAATCCAGCGAGTCGGAGCAGTCGTCACCGATCTCCGGTCCGCACGCATACAGGGTGAGGGACGATAGCAGGATGGCCGCGCTCGATCTCACGGGGCGGGAGAATACCCGGCGGCCCGCTCCAGAGCAAGCTCGGGCCAGCGAGGGGGCAGGGGGAGGGGTTCAAGGACCCGGTGGACCGGGTGGACCCGGCGGGCATCTCCGTCCACCTCGTCCACCGGGTCCACATGGTCCACTCGAAATGCCAGCCTCGGTCGTGAGCTCCATTGCTGGAGACCGCATACCCCTCAGACCGGTTTCTTGGCCGGGGTCTTCTTCGTCACGGGTCTCCTCGACGCGACTCTCAGGTGTCTTGGCTGCCCGGGCGGGGGCTTCCGTCGACTGCTCGAAGCGGCCGGAGTGGGCTCGGCGGACGCAGGAGGCCGTCCCGGCCCGGTCTTTTCGACGGAGCCCTCCGCGTCACGCGCCTCGGGCTCGACGAGTCGGGCGACCTTGGCCGACGCGAGCTTGAGCTTCTCGCCTCTCTGAGCGCTCGACGGGGCTGGCCATGAGCTCCTCTTCGACGAGCCGATAGGCTTTCTCGAGGTGATCTTCTTCGATGAGCTTTTGGAAGATCTTTTTGATGTAGCCTTCTTCGAGGACGAGCTCGAGGATGATTTCCTCGACGTCGCCTTCCTCGATGAAGTCTTGGTGGCAGCCTTCGCCACCCTTCTCGGATCGGTCTTCTTCGCCACCTTCTTCGACTGGATCTTCCTCGGCGCGGCCTTCTTCGGCGCGGCCTTCCTCAGCGCGGCCTTCTTCGGCGCGGCCTTCCTCGGCGCGGCCTTCCTCGGCGCGGCCTTCCTCGGCGCGGCCTTCCTCGGCGCCTTCTTCGGCGCGGCCTTCCTCGGCGCCTTCTTCGGCGCGGCCTTCCTCGGCGCCTTCTTCGGCGCGGCCTTCCTCGGCGCGGCCTTCCTCGGCGCCTTCTTCGGCGCGACCTTCTTCGGCGCCTTTTTCGGCGTGGCCTTCTTCGGCGCCTTCTTCACTGGTGTCTTCTTCGCCTTCGATGGTGAACGTCCCTGTCCCTTCGCCATGACCTTGTCCCTCCTCGATGTGTTTCGCTCTCGTGTCTCTTTGCCACGGGCTCTACCCCATGGCAATCGGGAATGACAGGAGATAGTATCCAGGAGCATCCCGGGCGGATCGCCGTCGCCGATGGAGAGATGACCCCACTCAGGGACAGCACGCTCGTCAATCAACTCAAGGAGCACGACGAGCGTGCCTTCGCCGAGTTCGTGTCGCTCTATCAACACAAGATCTTCAACCTCGTCTACCGGTGGCTCGGCAACAGGCAGGAAGCGGAGGACATGGCCCAGGAAGTCTTCATCACGGTGTTCAAGAACATCGAGTCCTTCCGCGGGGACTGCCAGCTCTCGACGTGGCTCTACAGGATCGCGACCAACCACTGCCGCAACAGGATCAAGTACCTGTCCCGGCGCAGGACGGAGGAGCACCGCGAGTACCAGGACGAGCTGGCCAGGGTCCAGCCCCAGAGCGCCGTCGCGGGACTGCCGACCACGGGGAGCATCGACCGCCCCGACGACCTCGCCGTGGGCCGGCAGACGGAGCAGATCATCCAGAAGGCGATCCTCGATCTGGACGACGACCACCGGGAGATCCTCGTGCTCCGCGACATCCAGAACCTGGCCTACCAGGAGATCTGCGACATCACGGGACTCCCGGAGGGGACGGTCAAGAGCCGGTTGCACAGGGCGCGGCTCGCGCTCAAGGACAAGCTCGGCGGCTTCGTGTGAGGTTCATCCACAGAACGGGTGCAACGCTCGCGTTCACGCTCACGCGGAGTATAAAAGGGAGGGAGGTGGCGAGGAGGTGGACCTCGATGCCAGGTAGCGGACGATGGCCTCGCCGCGCGCTGGTGCTGCTGGTGCTGTGCTGCTGGTCGTGCGCGGGCCGCGGCCCAGGGTCCGACGCCGCCGACGGCGACGGCCCCGACGGCGACCCTCCCGACGGTGACGCGGACACCGACCTGGAACCGGACGGCGACGCCGAGGAGCAACCGGACTCCGGGCTCGCGATGATCACGGTGACGGGGCTCCAGCCCAATCACGGGCCGTTCACCGGCGGCACGACCGTGCTGGTCAGAGGGCGCGGGCTCGTGGAGGGGCTCGAGGTGCGATTCGGCGCGAGGCTCGTCGATCCCCTGGACGTCGAGCTCGTTGACGATAATAGGGTGCGCGTCGTCAGCCCGGCCGGGGACCCGGGAACGGTCGATGTGAGCGTTCGGCTGGCCGACGGCCGCGAGGCGGTCCTCGCCGGCGGGTTCACGTACGACGCGTGGTACGCCGACCCGGCGAGCGGCTCGGTCGCTGGCGGCACGCTGGTGCGCCTCCTCGGGCGCGGGGTCGCGTTCCAGCCCGACAGCGGCGTCACCTTCGACGGTGAGCCCGCCGTCGACGTGGCATGGATCAGCGGCGACGAGATGACCTGTCGCACGCCGCCCAGCCGCGCCGGCGGGGCGGACGTCGAGGTCGCGGGCGGCGACGGTCCGCTCGTCCTGCGCGACGGGTTCACATACTTCGACAGCGCCGACCCGCACAACGGCGGGCTCGGTGGAGGTCCGATCGAGGGGACCATCGACATCACGGTGCTCGACGACCTGACCCGGAGGCCGCTCGCCGACACCTTCGTCATCCTGGGCACCGACGCCGGCACCCGGTTCCAGGGCCACACCGACGCCGCTGGCCGCATCACCTTCAGCGATCCCTCCCTGCGGAGCCGCCAGTCGATCACCGCGAGCCACGCGCCGGTCGAGGTATACGACGAGAGCGGTGAGCCCCTCGGCATGATGACCTACGAGTCCACCACGATCGTCGAGTTCGACGCGCGCTCGGTGACCATCCTGCTCCTGCCGATCCCGCCGCCCCAGGCGGGGCCGCCGCCGCCCGGCCGGCGCGGCGGCACCATCGAGGGCGAGCTCCTGTTCGAGCACCGGGGCGAGTTCGGGCCGTACGAGTGGGACATCGTGCCCGAGCCGCGAGACGAGTCCGAGCTCGAGGAGGGCACGGAGGTCAAGGTGGCGTACGTGTACACGAGCGTTCGGGGGCTCTGGACCTCACTGCCCGAGCCCATGATCGGCGACGTGGTATTCAACACGCCCGAGTTCATGGGGCCGAACGGATATCGCTTCAGCCTCTACTCCTCGTCGGGCACGGTGGCCGTGTACGCCGTGGCGGGCCTCGGCATCCAGTTGAACCCGGGCGAGACGCCGCCCGTGATCGAGCAGTTCGTCCCGTACGTGATGGGCGTGGCGCGGGGCGTCGTCGTCGGACCGGACGAGACGGTCGGCCCTGTGCTGGTCTACATGACCCGTCAGATGCACCGGGACATCTCGGTGGTGCTCGACGAGCCGCCGCTGGCCGACGAGGCGGGGCGGCCCAACATCTACCGCGTGGACCTGTTCCTCGACCTCGGCGTGGAAGGCATGATCCTCCGGCCCGAGACGACCATCCGCACGGCGAACCCGTTCGTGACGTTCGAGTTCCCCGGCTGGGTCGACCTCGACGGCAACCTCGCCGGGACGAGCTACGGAGTGGTCGCCGGGGCCTGGACGACCTACGGCGGCACGATAGTCGAGCAAAACCCCTGGTCGGTGGTCCACCACTCGGGCATCACGGACCTCGACCGCGAGGTCATCGTCGGCGGCTTCCTCGGCGTGCCTCGTGCCGTCGCGCCGGAGCCGGGCGGCGTGGTCGAGGGCGGTCACATGGAGTGGGAAGCGGAGGGCACGACGCCCGACTTCGTCGTCGCGACGCTCACCATCCCCGGCGGCATCGTCCCGGTGCCCTACTGGCTCGTCGTGCTCCGGGGCGGTGTGACGGCCTACGACCTGCCTGAGCTCCCGACGCTCGACCCGGAGCTCCCCGCCTATCCGACGAGCGATCTATCGTGGCAGGTGTGGGCGATGTCGGTCGAGGAGGACTTCGACTTCGACGCCTGGAGCTACCGCTACCTCTTCCAGAGGTACTGGAGCGCGTACGCGGCCGACGGCTGGTACGTGAGGCTCGCCCGGTGATGTGGTGGACGATCGGAAACTCCGGGGGAACCCCCTTTCTGAAGAAATGGGTTTCCCCCGGACCCCCATCCCGAAAGACTTCTCACAGATTTTTCGATCAACTACCCGCTCTCTCTCCTGAGACAGTCACCAGGCCGATCAATCCTTCGTGCTCGTGCTCGTGCTCGTGCTCGGTTCGCTCACGCTCACGCTCACGCTCACGCTCGGGAAAACAATGTGTGAAGTCTTTTGAAGAGGGGGTCCGGGGGAGGAGCTTTTCTTCAGAAAAGTGCCTCCCCCGTGCCTCCCTGGCCCTCCTCTGCTGCGTCTTCGCGGCCTGCTCGCAGCCGCGGGGGCAGCGATGGGACGGGGGGAGCGTCGAGCCGGACGGGGCGGTGTCGATCGAGTGCGGCGGCGACCCGGCTGACGACTTCGTCTGCGACGTCCGAGACGAGGCGGAGGTCCTGGTCGGATGCGAGATCGAGGGCGAGTTCTTCCGCATGTTCGAGCGGGACTGCACGGCCGAGGGCCTGGTCTGCATCGACGACCCGCCATACGACGACTGCACGAGCCTGCACCGGCTCGACGCACCTATTGTCGGCTGTGCCGTGTGCCGCCCCTGCGCCCAGGGGTGCTTCCGCAACGATGTGGCGCGTTGCCTGCCCGACGGCTCCGGGTGGGAGATCATCGACTCGTGCGATACGGGGCGGGGCGAGATCTGCGCCAACGGTCGGTGCGGCAACGGGTGCGAGCTGGCCGAGCGGTACGCCTCCAACGTGGGGTGCGAGTACTACGCTGTGGACCTCGACAACGCCGTCGTGAGATCGGGCTCCGCGGCGGCGCAGCAGTTCGCCGTTGTCGTGTCCAACCCGAGCCCACTCGAGGCGGTCGTCCGTGTGGAGCGGTGCCTGGCGCAGCCGTGCGAGGACGAGTCGAACCGCGAGGCGGTCCTCTTCGGCGGGCTCGACGAGGTGGTGGTCAACCCCGACGACCTCGAGACGTTCCTCCTCGACCCGGCGGAGGTCGACGGATCGCCGGACGGGCTCTTCAACCAGGGCACGCACAGCGCCCTGACCCAGCGGGCGTACCGGATCACCTCCACCGTGCCGATCGTGGTCTACCAGTTCAACCCGTACGACAACAGCATCCAGGTCTTCTCGAACGACGCGTCGCTCCTCATCCCGGTCACGGCTCTGGGGACACGGTACACAGTGCTGTCCTGGCCCCAGACCATCGCGTACACGCCGGCCGAGGCGGCGACGAACATGGAGCTCGACCTCCGGGCGTTCCTGACCGTCGTCGGCACGGAGCCCGACACCCGCGTGCGGGTCTCGCTGACCGCCGACGTGGTGCCCTCGGGAGAGGAGGGCGTCCCGATCCGCCGGGCCAATGCGGGCGAGACCATCGAGCTCACCCTGGGCCCGTTCGACGTGCTCAACCTCGAGACCGGGTACTACCGCGGCCGCGCCTCGTTCAACGCCGACTTCACGGGGTCCGTGGTCGAGGCGAGCGCGCCCGTCGCGGTCTTCGCCGGCTCCGAGGCGTCGGACGTGCCGATCTTCGAGACCCTGGCGGAGCGGGCCTGCTGCGCCGATCACCTCGAGGAGCAGCTCCCGCCCGATCACACGCTCGGGTTCAACTTCGTGGTGCCCCACACGGCTTCACGCACCCAGGCCGTGGCCGCCGCCGGCGCGTCGGTCACTCCACTCGAGCACGAGCCGGAGTGGTACCGCGTCCTCGCGATCCGCGACGGCACGGTGGTCCGGACCACGATCCCGGGCTTCGAGGAGCTCGAGCTCGACGCAGGCGAGTCGGAGATCCTCGAGAGCGAGACGTCGTTCGTGCTCCGCGCGAGCGCGTCGGTGTCGGTCGGCCAGTTCGTCGGCAGCCAGTGGACCACGGGGATGACGGCATCGGACCTCCCGGGCGGAGACCCGGCCTTCAGCATCGTGCCGCCCATCGAGCAATGGCGCCGGAGCTACGTCTTCCTGACGCCCGACAAGTACGCGTTCGACTACGTGATGGTGATGGTGGCGCGGGACCAGCTCGCGCTGGTGACCTTCGACGGCGAACCCATGGCCACACGAGCCAGGTGTTACAGGGAGCGGGCCGACGGGCTCCGCGAGGAAGACCCGCACCCGGCGGACTACTACGTCATCAACTGCGCGCTCTCGGACCCCATCATCACCGAGGGCCTTCCCAGGCCCGACAACGTCGACCACAACGTCCAGGAAGACGGGGTCCACGAGGTACGCGTGGAGGGCGACGGCACCCAGGGCATCGGCCTGTTGGTGTACGGGTTCGACTCCTACGTGTCTTACGGCTACGCCGGCGGCACGGACCTGCGGCTGATCGAGTGACAAACACGCGATGAGTCTCACCCTTGACGGTATCAGTGATACCGCACACAGTATCACATGCGGAGGCGACGGGCCGGTGGAGAGAGGGCGGATCAAGCAGAAGCTGAATGAGCTTTCCTCGATGAAAGCAATCCGTTTCGGCCGTCTCCTGACCCTCTGCAAGGAGTTCTTTGGTGAGCCGAGAATCACTGGCAGCCACCACATCTTCAGGACACCCTGGCAGGGAGACCCGCGGATCAACCTGCAGAAGACCAAGGATGGAAAGGCCAAGAGATATCAGGTCGAACAAGTGGTCAAAGCACTTGAGCGACTGCTCGAGAAGTAGGCGGGAGGCGATGATGATGGACCCGTACGCATACTCGGTGACCTGGTCCCCGGAGGATGGTGTCTTCGTCGCTCGCGTCGCGGAGTTCCCATCGCTCGCCGCGCATGGGGACACCCACGACGAAGCGCTGGCCGAGATACGAACCGTGGTCGCCGTTGTTGTGAAGGATCTAGAGGAGAACGGCGAGTCAGTACCCGAACCGTTCAGCGCGCGGTCCTTCAGCGGAAAGCTCGTGCTCCGGATGCCGAAGTCCCTTCACAGAACTCTGGCACTCGAAGCCGAACGAGAAGGCATCTCACTCAACCAGCTCATCACTGCCAAGCTCGCCCAGGCGAGCTGATCCACATCGCGATGTGTCGCTGCGACGGGGTAGGCCGCAGTCAACCCGGCGGCCCGCGCCGCGCCGTCTCCTTGCGGCCGAGCGCGAGGAACACGACTCCGGCCACGACCATCAATGCGCCCCACCACAGGCTCGGGTTGAGCTCGTGAGTGGCCGTCACGGTCTCCGGCTCCACGACGTAGTACACCCCCATCCCGGTGATGATGAGGCCGTAGACGCCGATCACGAGGCCGACCCAGCTCCAGATCGAGATGGGCGCCTTGTCCTTCGTGTCTTGCTCGGTCATGCAATGCTCCTCACGCGATCGGTCGCGCCTACCAGAAGTACACGTTGAGCCCGATCACCGCGATCAAGGCCAGCGCCGCCCAGAACGCGGGACGCTTCACGAGCGGCACGTCGGTCTCGAGCGTCGCCTCGGTCAGCCCGCGGACCAGCCCGACCAGCTCCTCCCTGGGCCGTGGCCGGGTCGCCAGGCTGATCACGATGGTCAGGACGAAGCAGACGACCCAGGCCCACCACGCCTGCCAGAGGTTCTTGCTCATGTCGCTCGGCGCGTCGCTCAACGTGATGATCCGCGCCAGCCAGGCTGGGATGGCGTTCAGCTTGAACCCCAGGAAGATGGAGAACGACGTGCTCATCCCCGCGAGCAGACCCCAGAACGCGCCGGCCGGGGTGGCCCTCGCCCAGAACATGCCGAGGAGCATCGTGGCGAAGAGCGGCGCGTTCACCCAGGAGAAGATGGCCTGGATGTAGTCCATCACGGTCGGGAACTGCTTGGCCCAGTACGCCGTCGCGACGCTGAGCAGGATGCCCACGATCGTGGTCGCCCGGCCGACCCACACGAGGTGCGCGTCGGTGGCCCCGGGCCGGAAGAGGGTCCGGTAGATGTCGTAGGTCCAGACCGTGTTGAAGGCGCTGATGTTGCCTGCCTGGCCGGCCATGAACCCGGCGAGGAGCGCCGTGATGCCCAGCCCGACCAGGCCCTGCGGGAAGTAGCGGGCGATGAGTAATGGCATGGCCGAGTCGTAGTTCGGCTGGCCGTGCTCCTGGAGCAGGGTGAGATCGCCTGATTCCATGAGGCGGTACGCCACCAGGCCCGAGACGACCACGATGAACGGGAGCGCCATCTTGAAGAACGACGCGATGATCGGCGTCATGCGCGCGGCGCGCAGGTCGCGGGCCGAGAAGGCCCGCTGGACGATCAGGAAGTCGGTGGTCCAGTAGCCGAACGACAGCACCCAGCCCAGGCCGAGGACGATCCCGAGCCACGTGATGCCCATGGGGTTGTCCTCGGGCCGGGCGATGGTGGACCAGAGCCCGCTCATGCGCTCCGGCAAGCCGTCCATCACCGGGCCGAGACCGCCGAGGTCGACCAGGCCCAGCAGCGAGACGAGGAACAGGCCGAACCAGATGAGGAAGAACTGGACGATCTCGGTGAAGATCGCGCTCATCAGGCCGCCCAGGGCCACGTACGACGCGACGGTGGCGGCCGAGATCCACATGCACGCGTCCCAGTTCCAGCCCAGGATGCTGCGGAAGACGAGCGCCATCAGGTACAGGTTGATGCCCGACATGAGCAGGGTCATGACGGCGAACGAGACGGCGTTGAGCAGCCTGGTGCGCTCGTCGAAGCGCAGGCGCAGGTACCCCGGGATCGAGTGGATGCGGCTGCTGTAATAGAACGGCATCATGTACAGAGCGAGGAAGAGCATGGCGGGGATGGCGCCGACCCAGTAGAAGTGCGACACGAGCATGCCGTACTTCATGGTCCCGCCCGTCCAGCCCAGGATCTCGAGGGCGCCCAGGTTGGCCGAGACGAACGCGAGCCCCGCCACCCACGAGGAGTTGCGCCGGCCGGCCATGAAGAAGTCCTCACCCGTCTTGGTGTGCCGCTTGAGGTAGAGCCCGATGCAGATGATCGCCACGAAGTACAACCCGATCACGAGCCAGTCGATCGGGGACAGCGAGATCACGTTCATGCCGGGCCTCCGGTGATTGAAGCGCCTCGAGTATCGACCAATTCGACGGTGAAGCCAACACCGATGAGATTGGTACCAATGTACCAGCGCAGGAGAGAAGGAAAACTGGTCAAAGGTCTTTGGGAGAGGGGGTCCGGGGGAGGACCTTTTCTCCAGAAAAGGTCCTCCCCCGTGAGCACATCTGCCCGAGGAACCGGGCGCGCAATAGCGCGTCGCGGCCGGTCGGCGGCGTGGTCCAGAACTCGTTCTCGAATGGAAAGGTCCTCGCGGGGTGCGTGACACCCAGCGCCTTGCGGAGCTCGAGCTCGAGCGCGTGGGCCCGGGCCTCGGCCGCGACGCTCTCCTCGACCGCTGATTCGCAGGACCGCACGTCGGGATCGGGCGTCGGAAGCGGCTCGGGGCGGACGCCGTCGACGAAGTGGAGCAGCAGGTGCCCGAGCCGGGCCGCGCTCTCGGCCTCGGGCACTCGAGTGTCGAGCAGCACGGCGCCGTCGGCCGTGACCGCCGTCTCGTCACGCGGTCCGAAGCAGATCCGGAACGGCGCCCGGGCTCGATCGTGAACGCCCCGACCCGCCTCGACCGACGTCAACAGCGTCAGCACCCGCTCCGCGCGGGCCGAGTCGAGCTTCAGCCCCGCGGGGCACGGCGTCTCGTCCCGGTGCGCCGACACCGTTGGCTCGTCGCGATCGCACGCGACGCCCACGATCAGGGCGAGGAGCAGGGCGATCACCGGCGACGCCGGGACAGACTCCACACGGCGAAGACCGAGGCGGCGACGAGGATCGCCATGGCGGACCCTGCCGCGCCACGCGACCCCGTGAGCCTGCAGTCGCACCCGCCGTCGTCTCCGGAATCGCCCCCGTCCGGCCCGGTGTCGCCCGGTCCGGTGTCGCCGGGACCAGTATCACCAGGCCCGGTGTCGCCCGGTCCGGTGTCGCCGGGACCAGTATCGCCAGGCCCGGTGTCGCCCGGGCCGGTGTCGCCGGGGCCGGTATCACCAGGCCCGGTGTCGCCGGGACCGGTGTCGCCGGGGCCCGTGTCGCCGGGGCCCGTGTCGCCTGGACCGGTGTCTCCGGGGCCGGTGTCGCCGGGACCGGTGTCGCCGGGACCAGTGTCGCCGGGCCCGCCGTCCTCAGGCGGCGTGGTCTCGGAGCAGACGCGGACGTTCTGACAAGCCCCCTGGCGGCACCCGACGCCGCCCTCACACGAGGCCCTGACGATGTCGGTCGGGTGGTGCCCCCACCCTCCGCAGTCCACGGTCTCGATACAGAGCGCGAGCTCTCGGCAGGTCATGCCGGCCTCGCAGGGATCGGCCTCCGAGCACGTCCGGGCGGCACAGAAGCCGCCCCAGTGGCACGTGGCTCCGTCCGAGCCGTCGGGGCAGTCCTCCGGCGGCGGAGGGACGACGTCGGCGCGAGCGGGCGTCACGGCGAGGAGCGCTCCGAGCACTGTGAGAATGGAGAACACTCGTTTCATGGATCACCCCCTTTCGAGACGGCGCCTCGTCGCGAGCGCGACCACGGCGACGGCGAGGACCGCGGCCGGCGTCCACCCGGAGGTCGACGATCCGGCGGCGCGGCAGCCGCACGCGTAGCGTCCGCTCAGAGATGCGTCGTCGCTGGAGACACAGACACTGATCGCCTGGCACACTCCTGTGATGCAATCGTCTGGCCCCTCCGTGCAGAGGCCCTGGAACGTGTCGTTCCAGTAGTGCTCGCCCTCGGGGTTCCAGCCACCGGCGCAGTCGATGCGCGCCACGCAGACGTCCAGCACCTCGCACGTGCGTCCGTCGTCGCAGTCACCGTCGTCGGTACAGTACGAGGGCGTGCAGAACTCGCCACCGTGGCACGACTCGCCCCACGATCCGTTCGGGCAGTCGGTGGGCGGCATTCCCACGGCGTCGGCCCTCGCGCTCGAGGCGTGGCAGATCGCCATCATGGCCAGGAGGACCCACCGGTATCGTCCCATCGTCGGCTCCGTCGACCGATTCTATGCACACCCAGGAAACTCCGCGACAGAAATTCCGCGGTCGCCGGGAACGAGGCACAGTGTATGATGTCGAGCGCGATGCGCCTGAAGCGGTACCCACGGCAGCACTTCACCGAGTGCCACATGACGTTCGTCGGGCGGGCGGCAGCCTCTGTCGCGGACGTCGCGCGGGACCTGTTCGGCGAGGTGTGCGACGCGCTCGGGTCGCACGGCATCCTGCCGGTCCGCGAGCGGGTGATCGGCCCGGGTCGTGGAACGGCCGAGATCCTGTCGGTGCGCCGCGAGGTGCTCGCCGCGCGCGGGCTCGATGCGTCGAGACCGTGCACGGTCCTGAGCCGCAGGCCCGAGGAGGACAGCGAGCCGCCGGCCGTGCAGGTCTGGGGCGTCCAGCCGCACGGAGAGCAGCACGTCGAGGTCGAGACCGTCGCGCTCGGTGACCGTCGTTCCGGCCGCCTCCTCACGACTCCCGGGCTCCGCCTGCTGTGGATGTCGGGGATCACGGGAGCCGATGGCGGGGCAGGGCTTGCCGCGAGCGCCGTGGAGCAGGCACAGCTCATGTTCGAGCGCGCAGCGGCCGGGCTCGAGCGGCACGGGTTCGCGTACACCGATGTCGTCCGCACGTGGATCGCGCTCCGGAGGATCCTGGACTGGTACGCCGACTTCAACGCGGTCCGCACGTCGTTCCACGCGAGGCAGGGGTTCATGCGTGGTCCGGGGAGCCGAGCGGTCCCGGCGAGCACGGGCATCCAGGGGTGGGCTGGCGACGAGGAGTGCCTGATGGACGTCCTCGCCATCCAGTCCACTGGCCCGACCGACGTGGTCCCGCTCCGCCGCAGCGCGCGGCAGGACGAGCCATCGAGGTACGGCTCGGGTTTCTCGAGGGGCATGGCCCTCGCCTGTGGTGGAGTCAGGACGGTGCTCGTCTCGGGGACGGCGAGCATCGGCGCGAACGGATCGTCGCTCCACGTGGGCGACCCGGAGGCGCAGGCCGTGGAGACGCTGGACAACGTCGCGGCGCTCCTCGAGCCGCTCGGTGGGACGCTGGACGACATCTGCGGCGGCACGCTGTATTACAAGGACCTCGCGGCCCGTGCCGCCTTTGCGCGCGCCTCACTCGCGTTCGGCATCGCGGACCTGCCGCTCGTACCGGTGATGGCCGACATCTGCCGACCCGAGCTCCTCGTGGAGATCGAAGCAGAGGCGGTGATCGCGCGGTCCGCGGAGGTCGGGCCGTGAACGGCGCGCGGGGCCGCATCGTCATCACCAGCGCCGTGGCCGGGGCTCCGGACGGATGGGCACGATCCGTCCTCGCCGAGCTGGGTCTCGGGCCGGGCGACGAGCGGAGCTGGCGCCGCCTCGGGCCGCGGATGCTCGTGGCGTGGGGGGACCGGCTCACGGACGCCGCGCTCCTTCGAGCGAGTCAGGTCCAGGGCATCCGGCGCGCGCTGGTGATGGAAGACGGCGAACGGCTGGTCGAGCGCTGGCCCATCGACACCCCCTCGCGAGGCGAGCTGGTCCCGGGGTTGCGCCGGGGCGATCAGTGCACAGTCATCGCCGGCCCGTGCAGCGTCGAGAGCGCGGCGCACCTCCTGGACGTGGCGGGGGCCGTGGCCGAGGCCGGGGCGGACGCGATCAGGGCCGGTCTCTTCAAGCCAAGGACGTCGCCGTATTCGTTCGGCGGGCTGGGCGAGGCCGGGCTCGGGGCGCTGGACCGCGCGCGCGAGCGGACCGGGCTGCCCGTCGTGACGGAGGTCCTCGACCGTGAGCTGCTCGACATCGTCGCCGCGCACGCCGACCTGCTCCAGATCGGCTCGCGCAACATGTTCAACACGGCGCTCCTCTTCGAGGCCGGAGCGCACACTTCGGGGAAGCCGGTCCTGCTCAAGCGAGGGTTCGGCGCGACGGTCGATGAGCTCCTGAACGCGGCGGAGTACGTGCTGCTCGGACGCCTCGCCGGCGGTCATGACGAACCACGGCTCGTGCTGTGCGAGCGCGGGATCAGGTCGTTCGAGCCCTCGAGCCGGTTCACCCTGGACCTGGCGGCGGTCCCGGTCCTGCGCCGGCGCACGCACCTCCCCGTCATCGTGGACCCGAGCCACGCCGCGGGCACGCGCGGCCTGGTCATCCCGTTGGCCCTGGCCGCCATCGGCGCCGGGGCCGAGGGGTTGCTCCTCGAGGTCCACCCCGATCCGCCCCGCGCCTGGTCCGACGCAGCCCACGCCATCGGGTACGACACCTTCCGGCAGTTGATGGAGCGCGTGCGGGGATGAGCGCCCGGCTCGCCAGGCGGCTCCCGTTCGTCTACGGAGCGATGCACGCGGTCGTCGACGCGTCGTCGGCCATGGTCGTCTTCGCCGCGATGCGGATGCACGGGATCGCGTTCCGCGAGGCGTTCTGCTTCGTCGTTATCTACGACCTCCTGGCGTTCGCGCTCCAGGTGCTGATCGGCGCGGGGACCGACAAGATCCGGAGGCCGCGGGGGGTGCTGATGGCGGGGCTCGCCCTGCTCTCCTTCGGCACGCTCGCGCTGTCCTTCGAGCCCTACGTCGCGATGGTCCTCGTGGGAGTGGGCAACGCCGCCTTCCACGTCGGAGCCGGGGCGATCTCGTTGCGGATCGAGCCGCGGCGCGCAACGCACGCCGGGATATTCGTCGGCCCCGGCGCCCTGGGGCTGGCCTTCGGCATCTGGTTCGGCAAGACCGGCCCCGCGATGGCGTGGCCCTTCACGCTGGGCCTGTCGATCGCGTTCGTGGCGACGCTGTTCCTGCCGGACCCCGAGCATCCCTACGAGATGCAGCCCGAGCCGGCGCCCGGTGACGCGCAGGCTCGGGCGGCGGCGCGCACGGCCCGGCCGTGGCTCGTGGTCGGGCTGCTCCTGTTCTCCGTGCTCGTTCGTTCGGTGGTGGGGATGGCTGGAAGCTACCGCTGCCCGAAGCAGGTGGTCGTGATCTTCACGCTGGCGTCGGCCGCGATGATGGGCAAGGCGCTCGGCGGCGTGGTGTCGGACCGGCTGGGCTGGATCGAGACGAGCGTGGCGGCCCTGCTCCTATCGGCACCGCTCATCGCATTCGGGGGAAGTGCGTGGTGGGTCGTCGCGGCGGGCATGTTCCTGTTCCAGATGACCATGCCCGTGACCCTGACGGCCCTGTCGATCGTCTTCCCCTCGCGGCCCGGCCTCGCCTTCGGCCTGGCGAGCCTCGCGCTCATCGTCGGCGCGCTCATGACCTTCTCCGCCGACGTGCGCGCCCTTTACGGTCCGTGGCCCTTCCTCGCGCTGATCCTGCTGTCCGCGGCGTCGATGGCCGCGGGCCTGCGCTTGATGGGTGACCTGAACCCGGCCAGGGGCGTCCTCGGCCGGGCAAGGTCGTAGCGCTCCGCCAGGCTCCGCCCACCATCACCAGGCGTGATCGAAATCGACACCGTCCGAGTCGGCATCGGGCACCCTGCCGGGGCAGTTGTCGCACTGGTCCGGACAGCCGTCGATGTCGCTGGCCCTGCCTGCCTTGATGCCGGTCTTGACGCGGAGGATGCGGGGCTCCTCGGTCGTGGTGGCTCGGTCCATCGTGTTGCTCGTCTCGATCGTCCTCATGTCGTCCTCCCTTTCTGAGTGACGACCTGGGTAAGGCAACGCTCGTGCCACGGAGCCCGGACCGGCGATCGCGCAGTCTTTCGCGGGTTCCACGCGGGCACTCACACCGGACCGCCGAGCCACGATGCGACGGAACGCCACGCGACGCGACGGGAGCGCGACGGAACGCGACGAGTGTTGACGCGGGACGGTGCCGCCAACTACCTTCCCTGGCCTCGGACGGATCGGGATGTCCAGCATACGGAACTTCGGCATCATCGCGCACATCGACCACGGCAAGTCGACGCTCGCGGACCGGCTCATCCAGCGGGCCGGGCTGGTGGCCGACCGCGATTTCCGCGACCAGATGCTCGACACGATGGACCTCGAGCGGGAGCGAGGGATCACGATCAAGAGCCAGTCCGTCACGCTGCCCTACACGTCGAAGTCCGGCGAGACGTACTCGCTCAACCTGATCGACACACCCGGGCACGTGGACTTCTCGTACGAGGTGTCGCGCGCCCTCGCCTCGTGCGAGGGCGTGCTCCTGCTCGTGGATGCGTCGCAGGGCGTGCAGGCGCAGACCGTGGCGCACCTCTACGCCGCGCTCGAGCACGACCTCGAGGTCATCCCGGTCATCAACAAGATCGACCTGCCCTCGGCCGACGTGGACGGCACGCGGACGGCGATCGAGCGCGAGCTCGGCCTCGACGGCGACTCCGCGATCCTCTGCTCGGGCAAGGCCGGAACGGGAGTCGACGAGATCCTCGAGGCCATCGTCGCGCGCATCCCGCCGCCGGTCGGTGACGAGGCAGGGCCGCTCAGGGCGCTCATCTTCGACGCCGCGTACGACCCGTACCGTGGCACGGTGGTGGCGATCCGCGTGTTCGACGGCGCGGTCCGTCCCGGCGACGTCATCCGGACCATGTCGAACGACGCCACGTACCGCGTCGAGGAGGTGGGGTTCTTCGAGATCGCCCGCCGGCCCAGGAAGGCGCTCAAGGCGGGGGAGGTCGGTTACCTCATCGCCGGCATCAAGGAGGTGAGCAACACGCGGGTCGGCGACACGATCACGCTGGACCGGGGCCCTGCGCCCGAGCCGCTCGCCGGCTTCGAGCTGGCCAAGTCCGTGGTGTTCTCCTCGGTCTACCCGATGTCGTCCGACGAGTACGAGGCCCTCGCCGAGTCGCTGGAGCGCTACCGCCTGAACGACGCAGCGTTGACCTACCAGAAGGACTCGTCGGCCGCGCTCGGGCAGGGGTTCCGGTGCGGGTTCCTCGGCCTGCTGCACCTCGAGATCTTCCAGGAGCGGCTCGAGCGGGAGTACGACCAGGCGCTCATCATGACGTTCCCGAGCGTCGAGTACCACTTCACGCTCCTCGACGGGCGGGAGCTCCAGATCGACAACCCCGCGTACTACCCCGACCCCATCGAGATCGCGAGCTCCGCCGAGCCGTTCATCAGGGCCCACATCCTGATGCCCGACAGGTACGTCGGCGCCGTCATCTCGCTGTGCCTCGAGCGGCGCGGCGAGAGCACGGCCACGAGCTACCCCTCGCCGGGCCGGATCGACCTGAGCTGCGACATGCCCCTCGCGGAGGTGCTGTTCGACTTCTACGACCGCCTCAAGTCCGTGACCCAGGGCTACGGCTCGTTCGACTACGACATCGTCGGCTACCGCAAGAGCGACCTCGTCCGCGTGGACATCCTGGTCAACGGCGAGCGCGTCGACGCCCTGTCCATGATCGTGCACAGGGAGCGGGCGCGCCTGCGCGCGCTCCACGCCTGTGAGCGGCTCCAGGAGAAGATCCCGCGCCACCAGTTCAAGATCGCCGTCCAGGGCGCGATCGGCGGCAAGATCATCGCGCGGACCACGATCCAGCCCTACCGCAAGGACGTCACGGCCAAGTGCTACGGCGGCGACATCACGCGCAAGCGCAAGCTCCTCGAGAAGCAGAAGAAGGGCAAGATGCGCATGAAGATGGTCGGCAACGTCGTGATCCCGCAGAGCGCCTTCGTCGCTGTGCTCAAGACGAAGGAAGAGTAGCGGGTGCGGGCCGGTCTCTACGTCCACATCCCGTTCTGCGTCACCAAGTGCCCCTACTGCGCTTTCCACTCGATCACTGACCGTTCGCGGCGACGCGAGGTGAGCGCCGCGATCACCAAAGAAGCGGCGCTCCGATCGGAACGCCTCGGTCCGTTCGACACCCTCTATATCGGCGGTGGGACGCCGAGCTGCCTGGAAATCGAGCTGCTCGCGGAGCTGGTCGACGGGCTCGCCGCGCGGCTGCCCCTCGCTCCGCCGTGGTCCGACGGGGTCGAGTGGACCGTCGAGCTCAACCCGGACGACGTGACGCCGGAGCTCCTCGCGGGGCTGCGCGGCCTGGGGTTCGGTCGGGTCAGCCTCGGCGTCCAGTCGTTGCGGGACGAGGAGCTCGCGTTCCTCGGCCGCAGGCACGACGCGCGCACGGCGGAGCGCGCGATCGAGACGGCGCGCGAAGCCGGGTTCCCGGAGCTGAGCCTGGACCTGATGTACGGGCTCGGGCCGGAGCAGATCGACCGCGAGTGGCGCGAGAGCCTCGACCGCGCCCTCGCGTTCGAGCCCGAGCACCTGTCGTGCTACCAGCTCACGATCTCGGACGACACGCCGTTTCACGAGCGAGCCTCGCGAGGCGAGCTCCGCCGGCTCGACGAAGAGCGGGCGGCGGCGCTCTTCCGGCTCACGTCCGGGCACCTCTCGGCGCGCGGGTACGAGCACTACGAGGTCTCGAGCTTCGCCCGCGGCCCGGAACACCGTGCGCGGCACAACCGGAAGTACTGGCGCCACGTGCCGTACCTGGGGCTCGGCCCCGGCGCGCACGGCTTCGACGGCGCGCGGCGCTGGTGGAACGTCACGGACATCGGTGAGTACGTCGAGCGCGTCGGCCGCGGCGAGACGCCGGAGGCGGGGAGCGAGGTCCTGACGCCGGACCAGCTCCGGCTCGAGGCTCTGTTCCTCGGCCTGCGGACCAGTGACGGGGTTCCGTTGGACGTGCTCCGCGGCATCGCGCGGTGGGAGGACACGGCGCGCGAGCTGGAGTCCGAGGGCCTCGCGCGGCTCACCGGGGACCACCTCGTCCCGACGCTCGACGGACTCCTCCTCGCCGACGCCCTGCCGCTGCGGTTCGATGTGTAGGGAATGAAACCCGCCCCATGGGCTGTAGCCAGGGAATCATGGAGCACGCTTCCTGGCTGTCCGTTGATCATCGGTGAGCCGACATTGGTGTCGAAATCGAACGGTGATGCGACCAGGAAACAGTTGCCACTGTTTTTCCGATAACTCCTTCAGCGACGCGAAAACAACCACCAGGCGTCGCGGGAGGAAGCAATGTCGAGGACGAGAAACGAGAAGACGCAGAGCAGCTCGCGGACCGGCGACACCCGAAGAGAGGAGGAGAACGAGATGACAGAGAAGAGCGAGAAGGGAAAGGCACGCCACGAGATCGACCTGGTGACCGGGGAGAAGCACTTCGCACTGCAGCGAGGCAGGGTCGAGCGGCTCGAATCCCTGCCCCCTAGGATGCCGCCGTACGACATGATCGACCTGTCCCGGCTGACCCTGGGCGAAGTCCTGAGTATGGGTGAGCAGCGTGGCCTGGTGCAGGACGTGGTCTCCAGGGCCGTGTTCACCCAGTTCGATCTGGACCTGAACGAGGCCGAGTCGCTGTGCCACGCGTTGTTCTTCGCCGGCACGCACTACGCCACGACCCGCGTCATGACCGAGAAGGCGAACAAGGAGCTCTTCCAGGATGCCCAGGTCCTCCAGGTCGTGGCCATGCACTGGCTCTCCACGGCCGTGGCCGCGAAGCTCATCCCGGCCGAGGACGCGAACGACATCCGGATCGGACGGGGCGCCCAGGACGCGGCGTCGGACCTCCAGCGCCTCGCCCCGATCTACCGGGCCAACTGGACCAAGCTCGCTCCGCTCCAGGAGGGCGTCGAGGAGGACATGAGGCTCACTCCCGGGAAGATCGAGCGCATGAGCGAGGTCGGCACCCGGCTGGTCGAGGCCCTGGCCAGGCCCGCGGTCACGAAGCCCGAGGTCGATTGGCGCGCCCTGACTCTCGGCCTGTTCACCATGCTGGACGCCTCGTACGCCCGGCTCCACGCCGCTGTCTGGTTCTCCCTCGCCTGGAAGCGGAAGCGCGTGGAAGCCGACTCGTTCGTCCCGCTGCGCAGCCTGTACATCCGCGAGAGCCTCTCGACCCGCCGGAGCCCGAAGGGCGAAAAGGACGAGACGGTCGCGAAAGATCCGGAGACCTCCGAAACGACGACGGAGACCGGCGGCGCGGGGACCGCGTAGCCCCTCCCGACACCCCCGACCAGTCATTTTCATCACCGATCTGGCGGATCGACAACTCCGAGATGTCGTTTTCGATGCCGACACACCGAGGTGAATGGCTCCGAGATGTCGTTTTCGCTCCCGGCCGAGCACATCGATTTCTTCGAGATATCGTTTTCGATGCCGTCGCACCAAAATGGAAATCTCCGAGATGCCGTTTCCGAAGGCAGCCGAGCGGATCGACATCTCCGAATCATCGTTTTCGATGTCGTCGCACCAAAATGGAAATCTCCGAGATGCCGTTTCCGAAGGCAGCCGAGCGGATCGACAACTCTGAAGGCCCCGTCTCCCTTGCCTCCGGTCGGAGGCGGCAGGCGAACTCTCCCCAAAAGGGGCGGGTGTTGTATCCTTCGAGACAGCGGGGAGGCACGACGATGAGAGATGCAGGGTTGAGGTTCCTGCGGATCGTGGTGCTGGGCGCGGGGCTCGTGCTGTTGTGGTCATGCGACGGCGATGGCGGAGATGAGTACGAGGGCGACGACCCGGGCGAATGCGACGACGGCGCCGACAACGACCGCGACGGCCTGTTCGACTGCAACGACCCGGGCTGCACAGGGAGCCCGGTTTGTGAAGGTGGGGATGGGGACGTCGATGGTGACACGGACGGCGACGTTGATGGGGACGTCGATGGTGACACGGACGGCGACGTTGACGGGGACGTCGATGGTGACA
>Ga0233425_10001765_pt1 | contig 46037 bp, 39 predicted proteins | sample Watercolumn_Towu_2_FD_181712 | JGI IMG/M metagenome (GOLD analysis project Ga0233425, IMG submission 181712) | Freshwater microbial communities from Lake Towuti, South Sulawesi, Indonesia - Watercolumn_Towuti2014_140_MG | ecosystem: Environmental > Aquatic > Freshwater > Lake | place...
TTTTCTGGCTTGCCTTAAAATCATCCAAGTTTGCAGTATATGTATAAAGGAATAGTAGTCCAAGACCGATATAATTTCCGTTACGTTCGAACTCATCAATCTTGGATTCGAATCTTCCAAGCTTTGATGCCCTTTTCCTGAGTTTGTCCATTCTTGAATCAGTCATCTTCCCTTTCCAGGTGTCTTGCACGTCTTTGGGCACTTTGTATTCTGAAGCAAACTCTATGTGTTTTCCAAGTTTGACGAGCATTTCCTTGCGTTCATCTTCAGTAGGCTCCTCAGAGACTCTTTTTTGAGCGAATGCACCCATGTTTTCACCTGTTTGGACACTATCTAACAATACTTGTTGCTCATTGAACCTATTTAAACGTTGTGATTGGGCCACGGCGATACTTGCAGGAGTTACACTGGAACAAAGGAATATAGCTCCTGATATGGCAACGACTGTGCGTTTGAAAAGTGAATAGCGCGCTGGCATATGCTAAGAATATGTGCCAAATACTTTAAAAACATGTGTCACTACGAGAAGATTAGTACCTAAGTTTTGGCTTAGGTGACGAATCAGTTCCTTGCATTTCCATAGCATTTGCTTTGGATCTCATCTCATTTTCCCTTACCTTGGCGATTCTGTTGAGCAAGGATACCTGGCCATTGGCTTCTCTTATAGCATTCCTCACTGCATCTTCATCATTATTCCTCATTGAATCCTGCATCTTCTGCTTTAGTTCAGTGAGTTCGGTTATCGCTGTTCCTGCAGTCTCATCTCCTGCGTTTTCCAATGCCTTGAATCTTTTTATAGTTGAATCAAGCTGGCTTATCTTGAAATTAGCATCACGCAGAAGATCTGCTGGAAGGTTTGATTCTATGGTTGGAGCAGTTTCTGCTGGCTTTGCTGTTTCTTTGAGTTCAACTGACTCTTGCGTTTCTGTTGCAGGTTGAAAATTGCCTTTTGTTGGTTCTTTTGCTTGTGATTTTGATTGAGCAGCCTGCTTTTTCGGTTTGACTGTATTTATCTGAACTGTATCTGAAGGAGATTCGGAATCATCGAATAAACCTTTAATTTTCTTCTCTGCGGAATTCCATGCTGAAGATACTGCGTTACGAGCGGAATTGAAAGCATTTCTTCCAGTCTCAGTATATGTGCAGAAACCAATCACGCCAGCACTTACAAATGAAACTACTGAAAGCGTGAGTATTCCCTTTACGAAAGGACTTAATTCTCGAGAACGGTCAGGGAAAATCATTTTGAAGATTTTTTTATCTGATTGATTCATGACACCAGAGAAACCACATTTTAACGTCACATTCTCTACAAGCCAATCAACTGCGCGACCAACATATATTGACGATGCCATACTCGCAATCCAAAAAAATCTTGGAAGATAGAATTGGATAGACAGGTCAGAAAGGCCTTTTTTTGAAAGCTTGGAACGGACCATACCTATAATTGTCTCTGCTCTTTCTCCCTCTTCTTCAAGCATATTAAGCATATCTATGTTTGGCCTTGGTTTGCGCATGAATCTTTTTTGCCATAGGTTTCCGTATGAAACATATTGCTCCCCATTACTAGATAACCTTTGACAGGTTGTTTCTATTGCTATTGACAATAGTTCAGGATTATATTTCCAAGTGCCACGGACTTCCCTTGCCCAATCTTTGAGCACGACGCCCATTTTCGGATTATTTGTGAATTCAATCCTTTCCAGGAAAGCATCTATCCATTGCTCAAGCTCTTCCATTGTTGAAGGGCGTTTAAGCTGCTTTGCTGTTTCTGGCTTTGGCAGACCGGCATCTCGGGTGTCCTCAGTCACTATCACGTCAGGAACATGATCATCCAATCCTGGCCTGACAGGTGCGACCGGCTTTTCCATCCTAGTTTGTTCAAGCAGATCAAATCCATCTTGAACTTCTGGCGGAAGAGAGGTGGGATCGTTACCATACCTTTCAGTCGCTCCAGTGTTAACTACGGATTCAGCAATATTGCAAACAGAACTATCTGGTTTTAACATTAGAGGAACTTGATCCATCATCTCGGTCTGACCTTTACTTGCATTTTCGATTGCAGTAATTCTTTTATCTGCATCGCTAATAAGTTTTTCCAGCGATGCAAATTCTTGAGCTAGGAATTCTTCACTGATTGCTGGAATCTGACCGATATGGGTCCCCAAAATACCAACATCACGTTTTGCCTCATTCAAATAATCCAGGATAGAATTCAAGTTACGTTTATCCTCTTCTGTATGATTGGTATTAGCAATTAAAATGACTTCTATATATTGGAACAAACCCGCTCTTGTTTCATCCAAGATACGCAATTTATCACGTAAATCTTTTTGTTTTGCCTGGACCGAATCTGGTGCAACAACTTTTGCTTTTTCTGGAATAACTGGCGCAGATGCCGTTCCATTCACGATCTTAAAAATAGCTGGATCGACCATTTCTGGATCAGTGTCTTCCTTATCCGAATCTGTAAAATCCATCTCAGTAGGTTCCAGCTCAGTTGTATCTGGAATAGGGCCATCTCTTCCTCTTAACGATGCCACCAACGGAAATTCTCTTGTTGGTTCTTGAACCCCGATATCAATATCTGAACTTGGATCCCCAGTACTTGTAAGATCATCAGCTGGAGAAAAAGGAAGTTTATTTTTTACTGTTGCAGCTCCTTGTTCTGCAAGCAAATCAGCAGTTGGTTGCAATTGCAGGCTTTTGCTTGTTTCGGACGCCGCTCGGTCTGATAAACCATCAAGCACTCTAGCTGCTGCTTCCATTTCAGGAGACAATCTTCCTTCTTCAGCTCTGACTTCTTTAGATAAATCATCAGTTGTTGGTGCAGTTGTTGGTGCTTGTGAAACTGGTTCTGGTTTCTGAACTTGAGCAGATTCTGATATTGGAACGGACTGTTCTGCTGAAACGGATTTTGTTGGTTCCTGAACATGGGTAGGTTCTGCTTGAGCTGTTGGTTCTGCAGGTTTCTGGACAGGCGCTGCTGCTGGAACAGTTGTTGTTTTTTTAGGTTTGCCTACTACTCCGAAATCGCCGAACAAACCATCAAGATCATCAAATTCAGTAGTCATTTTCAATCACATTATATTTTGGTTTCCATTGGCGGATCAAAAACTTCTTGTGAGGGATCGATCATCCTCAAAATCCTGGAAACAAAATCCTCTATCGTTTTTTGTGCAAGCTGCTGGAGTTTGAATTCAATTCCGCCACGTATCGCATCCAACCTGCCTTTTGCATCATCAAGCTCATGGGAAACCGTTGCAATAAGTCCATCTAGTTTTGATACCACGCCAGCCAGCATGTTCTCGATATTCCCAATAGAAAGTGTACTTTCAGAAATCTTGTTTTGCATATCTCCGATTTCTCTCATTGTAGCCGTTCTCTCTGATTCACGGGTCTGCTTAAGTTGAATGAGCGAACTTATCTCTTTTTGAAGCGGGATAAGCATTTCATCAGTCACACGTTGGATTATTCCTTCAAGGTCAGCAATTTCCATAGACAATCTCTTTCTTTCTTCCTCCTTTTCGGATTTATGTGCCGCGGCATCTGAAAGCTGCCTGGCTGTCTTTTGCTTTTGGAGTAATGCTTCAGCTTCTTGTCTCATACGAAACTGGTTAACTGCGATATCAATTGCTTCTGGATTATTCCCATTCCTGAAAAAGTCCATATCTACAGCTGAGAAAACATCTGTCTGTGTGGGTTTTTCCATGGGCAAATTCAATATTGAGATCTGTTCATCTATTTTACCCAAGTCTAGAGCTAGTGTAGAGATTGATTGCGATACTAATGTTATCTTGAAACGACATTCATCGATTTCATTACGTGTAACTGATAGCACCTTTTCTTTATCAGCAAGAAGTTTTGAAATAGCGCCAATGGATTCCTCGATAGATTGCAGATTCATTTCAAGTTCTTGCAAAGAGAGATCAAAAGTAGTACTAGTACTTTTCGCTACAGTCAAAAGCTTCGTCCATCTTGTTTGCTCGTCTTTAAGCTTTTCCCTTCTTGCATTGGGAGCACCGGATTGCAATGCCGTAAGCTCTGCCTCAAGTGATTGTATGCTATCGTAAAGCGCAACTGCGTTTTGGAAAGTAGGTGCCTGAAGAAGCTTAGCGGAAGCAGCATCCAACTGGGCAGCCATCGTATCATCGACTACTTTCAGAACTCCTTGGCTTCCCAAAGCCCTGAGGAAGAGCTCGCTTGCCGGCCCCCCAAGGATATCCGGTTTGAGTTTTCCATTATCTCCGAATACATTCGGCAATGCCCTAGTTTGAATAGGTTTATTTCCTAGTTCTTTTGTATCGTTTCCACCATTTCCAGTCTTTAGTGTAGGTCCGCCCATAATGACACACATCATTTAACGTTTATACTCATATTTAGCAACAAAACATTTTTAAATACTCTATACAACAGAAAAACCCAAGAAAACCGCTGGGCAGCTCAAATCTGACAAGACATTCCTGTTTATAATTTTGGACGAACAATATAAAAATTGATGGAACTGAAAACGAACGAGATAGAATTCCTTGAAAGATGCGAAGAGGCCAAACGGATTGCGCTCTCTTTTTCCGACCCCATCATTATACACCATTACGACTGCGACGGCATCTCTGCAGGAGCAATTGCTCAATCTGCATTCAAAAATGCAAATAAGCGGTATCAGACTAAATGGATAAAAAAACTGGATGATTCTGCCATCGAAGAACTCATGGATGAACCTGAGATCATATTCTGCGATCTGGGAGGGGGAAACAAGCGAGTGAACGAACTGAAAGACGTGCTGATCATAGACCATCACCAGACAGAAGGAGTAAACAAACTCCAAGTGAACCCGCTGCTTCATGGAATAGACGGCGGAACAGAGCTAAGCTCTTCAGGAGCAGCGTATTTCGTGTTCCGGAATGACGTGGATGTCGCGATAACAGGTGCGGTAGGCGACATGCAATCGCCATTCATAGGCATGAACAGATTACTTCTAGAAGAAGGAGTGAAGAGAGGAGCAGTAGCTATAGAAAACGACCTGAAATTCTATGGGAGATATTCAAGGCCATTGCTGCAGTTCCTATTATACTCTGATGACCCTTACGTTCCAGGCATATCATATAATGAAGAAGGGGCCAAAAGGCTGCTTGGAGAAACCGGAGTAGAATTGCTGGAAAAAGATGGAAACCCACTTACGTACGGAAGGTTGAGCAACGAGAGCAAGACAAAACTGATATCCGCGCTTGCGAATGCGCTGATAGACAAGAACATGATAAACAAGGCAGAGGAATTGATAGGTGAATCATATGTATTCCCTGAAAGAGGAGAAGATAGCTGCATGTACGAAGCCAATGAATTCTCAACACTGCTGAATGCATGCGGAAGGCACAACAAAGCAGAAATAGGGGTTGGTGTCTGCATGGGAGATGATGCCGCATACCTTGAGGCGAATGCACTGCTCCAATATCATAGGAAAAAAATCCGGGAAGGGATCGATTTCGCTAAAAAGAATATCCAGGATTTCGGCAAGTTCTTATTCATAGATGGAAGAGGAACAATAGATGAGGGATTGATAGGCATTATCTGCGGAATGGTCGTAAACCCATTGTCGGATAAGCCAATACTCGGGATTTCCCTTGGGGAGAATAATGATATAAAAGTCTCATCAAGAGGCACGAAGCGCTTGATCTCAAGTGGATTAAATCTCGGGCTGGCGATAAAGGAAGTCACTGGAGGGATAGGTGGCGTAGGGGGAGGGCACCGAATAGCTGCTGGAGCAGCAATTCCAAGAGAGAAATTGGGCGCTTTTCTTGAAGAAATGGGCAAAGAATTAGACAAACAACGTAATTTTCAAAGGAAATAAAACAAGATTTAAATAGCTAACTTTTTCATAAGGGATTCCAATGGCTAATGCTTTATTGAAAAAAAGGCTCAGCCCGGAAAATTTTGAGAAAGGCCGGGATGCGAAAAAACCAAGGCTAGCTATTGCTCCGGAAATCGAACGCATGAACGAAGGCGAGCTTCACAGATGGGTTAATTACCGGTTCAAAAGGCCATATGCAAAGAAAGGATGGTGGTGGAGCGGATTATGGGATCCGGCTGCCAAGAACAGGAATATGGTCGAAAGCCTGGAAATGCTGTTTGAGATAATGAGTAAGAAAACGTACGAGGAGAAACACACTGCAGCAAAGAACGAAGAGCTCGAGATAGAACAGAGGATGCAAGCCTATGTTCAAAACGAAGAGTATTCGCATGCAAACCATCATGAAAGCGATGTTAAATGCGATAAACACGCATCTGAAGAGCCTGCAAACATAATAGAACTGGCGGAATATAAAGCAAAGAGAATTAGCTTGGTCAAAACAGAAGAAACTGAAAAACAACCTAATGCTGAAGAAAAGAATCCGAAAGCATCAATAACGATCCAGAATTCAGTATCTGCTCTGTCAGATGAAAATGTTGCTCCTACGGATACTGTTCAGCCAAGTTCTATGCAAATCAAGATAATAGTTAAAGTGGAGGAAGCAGTTGCACCAACAACCCAGGATGAAACGTTCTGTGAACAACCTCAGATCATCGCAGAAATAGTAAGGGCAGTTGATACGGTTGCACAAACTATGGCTATTCCGATAGTGAATATAACCATGCCAGCTTCCGGGCAAATAGAAATTTTCGTTGAAGAATTCTCCCAAGTAACAGCGAACGTGGAGTCTCAGCCCGCAAACATTGATTCTGCTCCAGAAAACGTTATTCCCGCTTCGATTATGTTCCAGCCTCCAGTTTCTGTGATTCAGGCAGTGACTACGCCCCCGCAACAGATAGATACCGAAGATAGTCCTGTTGCACTTCAAACAAACGCAGTTGTCAATATACCCAATAACGTGATCTTTTTCCCGATTCAAAACATCCAATCCGCAGGAACAGAATGCAGAGAATCGCCACAGTCTCTCACTGCCCCGCAGATGATGGAACAACCAGTTCAGGAGGAATGGATCACTCAAACGATTCCAGAAGCTGCAGCTCCAATCCAAAGCACACCTCAGCAATCATCAGCGTATGCTATGCCGGTTACTTTGGAAGAAACGCTAATATCTGAATCAAAAATTGCGGCAAATAAGACAGCAGATCCAAAAAAACCGTCTGAGATAACCGTATTCTTCGCTTCTGGAAACCATTTCGCAAAGCTAAAGCAGACCGGGGCTGAAGCAGCACCTGAAGAATAATTTCTGATTTTGAGAAAAAACAACGTATGAGAAAAAAAATCTCGCAAACATTTATAAATATCACCCAAATAATTCCTTCAATCCCATCAAAGCGAATCTACCAGGATTCGCTAAATATCGAGATAAAAAACTAGTAGAAGGCGACCGCCAATGGAAGGCATAACAGAGTTAGCAGTAGTGTTCATATTCTCACTTCTGGGTTTGATAGCTGCGGTCAGGCTGCGCCTTCCTCCGATAATAGGGATACTGCTCGCTGGTGCACTTATAGGACCTAATGCATTGGGATTCGTGAGGAACAGCGAGGTAATATCAAGTTTTTCAGAGATAGGTGCAATATTATTATTATTCGCGATAGGGATCGAATTCAGCCTTAACAAGATAATGAAATTCGGTGTACGCGCGATACTGGTTGCGTTTGCAAAAATAACATTCGTATTCGTTGCAGTATACGAGGTTAGCATAATGCTCGGACTGAGCCAGTTGGAAGCAATAATACTTGGAAACCTGTTCGCAATAACCAGCACGACGCTATTCTCAAAGCTGATAAAGGGAGGACATGAACATAACAAAGAAGAGATAAATATAATGTTCGCAGTGCTGATACTCGAAGACATATTCGCAGTATTCGTATTAGCCGTCATTTCATCATTGCCAGGAGGATCTGAATTAGTGATTAATAACCTGGCATTATCGATACTCAAATCATTAGTCATCCTTATCTTAACTTACCTCGTAGTCCAGAAAACAATACGTGCATTTTTCGATTACATATTGAAGTTCAAGACTGAAGAGATGCTTGTATTTGCATCTCTTTCCATCTGCATATTATTCGCATTGTTATCCAGCGCAATAGGCCTTGAAGCGTCAATAGGCGCTTTCCTTGCAGGCAGCCTGATGGCATCATTGAAGGAATTCAAGAAGATAGAAAAAACGATATTGCCATTCGGATTGTTTTTCTCGGCATTCTTCTTCCTGTCAATAGGCATGCTAGTGGATTTCGGAATGCTCTGGCAAAACCTTCCTATAATAGTAATATTGGTTATTGTCAGTATGCTGGCTAAATTCGCAATAATAGCTGCGAATACCTATTTCCTTGGATTCACAAGCCGAGCAGCAGTGTTCTCGGGATTGACGATGCTTACAATAGGGGAATTCTCCTTGCTTATAGCCATGAAAGCCCAGCCGCTCATGTCTTTCGACATAATAGGCACGGTTTCAGCATCAGTATTCATAACCGCATTGCTCTCTGCATTCGTAATGAGGCGGGAAATCCAGATAGATGATATGATAACGGATGCTATACCTCTGAAACTGAGAACCTCAGGAAGACATATATCAAGATACATAAATTCAGTGATCGTGGAATTCGAGCCAAACGGAAAATTCTTCAGGGAATCGATGGGTGAGATGAAAAACATTGCGATAAACAGCACTATGCTGATCGTGATAAACACTTTGTTTTTCGTAGTCGAAGAGCAGTTGCAGAACTTCGGAATATTATCCTTTGAAGAAGGGATAATGCTCTGGGTGAAAGTTATTTTCCACATATTAATATCATTTGGATTAACAGTAGCGTTGCTAAGATCTATAGACAGAATAGTAACTGATTTCATGGCCGCATTCAGGAAGATAGATAGCAAACATACATCTCTTGAGAGAAGGATAATCCTTGATGCAGTCAATGTCATGGCATTGCTTGCAGTGTCTACTGCATTGCCAGTTTTCATCGCAGTGCTGGAATTGCCGACATTCTTCGGCGCATTGAGCCTAGTTACAGTTGGATTAGCTGTGCTTTATACGTGGGATGGAATCAAATGCGCGCACGAACTTGTGAAAAACATGACAAGAAAGAAGAAGAGCTATAAACCCAAAGCATATGCAAGCGGATACCGCAAAGGTTTGATGAATTTAGCAATGTTTTTAAATGTTTAAAGATAAATTGAAGTTGAAAATATTGATCGGTGATCAGAATGGGAAAGTACCTCATAGCAAGACAATTATCTGGAAAGAAGGTCATTACAAATGACGGCGAAGACTTCGGCAGGCTCGTAGACCTGAACATAAACGAAGTGACTGGGAAGATAGAGACTTTGGCAATAGAACCAAATCCTGACAGCCCTCTTGCTTCAAAAATGAGAAAAGATGATGGTATGGTCCTTATTCCTTACGAAAGCGTTCTCGCAATAGGCGACTACGTGATCGTAGAGAAAAGGAACATGACATACTGAATTTCCATGTTTTTATGTCTGGATTTATAGCTGGTGTTGATGAGGCGGGCAGGGGAGCAGTCCTTGGCCCGCTTGTCATAGCTCTGGCGGTTTGCAGCCGCTCTGATTCTAAGAAACTGAAAAAATTAGGCAAGAAGGATTCTAAACAGCTTACGCCTCTCCAACGGGAGGAGACACTCAAACAGCTTGAACAATTTGTTACATTTAAAATTCGGGAAGTTACTGCTTCTGAATTAAGTTCACTGATGGACCACACTAATTTGAATGATATTGAAGCAAAGGGAATGGCAGAGTTAGCTAAAACTGTAAAAGACGCAGATATAATGATTGATCTGCCTGACCGTTATGAATGGATTTTCAGAAAACGAATGGAAAAATGTGGAGTGAAGAAGTTTGAAGCTCAGCATAAAGCAGACGAGAATTTTCCAATAGTTGCTGCGGCGTCAATTAAAGCTAAAGTTCTGCGCGATTTGCGGGTTACTGAAATAAAAACTGAAACAGGAATAGACTTCGGTTCAGGCTATCCTTCTGATCCAAAGACGAGAAATGCGTTGAAGGATAAGGAAACAATGAAGAAATTAAGCAGATTCATCCGCCATAAATGGAAAACTTTGGAGAATGTGAAACAACGGAAGCTTTTTGAAGGAGAATAATTATCCCATTCCAAAGAAAGGTTGTTCAAAAAACGCCCTAATGGATTTCAAACCATCGTCAATCTGCAAAAACTTTCCAGCTACTCCTTTCAAAAGTGTTGATGAGCAAACATCCCTATCGCATAAAACTTTTCCTATAAAATACCTGAACTCGTCATTCTCAAAAACTCGGGGCGTTCCATCTACTCTTCCTGGGAACTCTTCTGTTGCTTTTGCCCTTACAACATAACCTACTGGTATGTACGAATTACAAATAACTTCTTTTGACTCAGGTTTTGTAACCCGAATATTATGATAATCCGTAATAAAAAGCATAGAATTTAATTCATTGCCATCCTTGCTGACAACAGTGCAAAACAATATGGGTTGTGAAAGAATCGTGTTAAGCAGTTTCATCTCCTTTCTTGTGAAACTATTTTCACGTGCAAACTCAAGCGCCCGAATCCTAGCCTTGAAATTGCTTTCAAAGGTTATGCTTTCGTGCAAAACTGAAGTTTTAATTGCCCTTATGAAATGAAAGGGATGCAATACTGCATTCTTCAGATAATGTTTAGTCATAGGTTTCATAATTATCACAAATTATTAGATGTCAGAAAAAGAATATAAATGTATTACACAACAAACTGCCAATAATACTGAGGTTCTCCCAACTCTTCTTTGTCATCATGAACAAGCTGTCCTCCTAGTTTTTGCATGAGATTGAAATATACTGCAGTTGATTTGTCAGGGTGCATGACTCCTTCATATCTCTGCATTATCCTCCAGGGTGAACTTGCATATATTTTATCCTGACCATGCATTTTTGCAAATAATTTGACTGCACTCAATATTATTTCTGGCCATTTTTCCAACAATCCCGCAAGCATCTGTTCAGCATCAGAAACAACAGTTAAGATTCTTTCATCTTTTTTTCTTAACCTCAGTCTTCTGAATAAATCCGGAATATCTGTTTGAATTTCTTCTAAGAGTATTGCATTTTTCTTGAAAGAAAGTGCTGCAAACGCCAATGCTCCGTCTGCATGCTCAAATGACTTATCTGAGATATACGCCAGCATTTTTTGAACTGAATCTTCAGTCGGATATAACACGAGATCTAGATCACTGACTGGACCGCAGACAGGTTTTTCAGCAAAAGGGCTTGCTTCTGCAATATATTCGTGACTTTCGAAAGAAAAATCGAATTTTCTTCCATATTTCCTGTGAATTTTCCAAAATTTGTCCATTATTGGCTGGTCAACGATACCTGCAGTTCTCATCCTCAACGCATCCAATAGAGTATAGTAGTCTAAATCAGTGAAAAGATGCCTGTGAACCAATTCATATGCCTGCTGTTCCTGTCTGCTGAAAGTCATACGGCCAAGATAATCTTCGCCTTCTCCATTAGCATAGTTTCCTATACCTGCAAGCCTAGCAACCTGCGAATAAAGCCGTATTGCAGAAATCGCAAGCCTGTCTTTTTCGGTTAGTTTAGCTGGATCAGGATAAGTTTGGTCCAGATCATTAAGAATAAACATGTGCGCAACATAGTATATCCCAAATCCTCTTAGAGATTTTATGAATGCAGAACTCAATTCATGTTTTAAAGAGAATAAAACATTTATGTTTATGTTTTTGATATTGTTTTCCAATAATTTCATGAAAATTTCCTGGGCTCTATCCATTATCTCATCAGTTAGCTGAGGGACAATGGAACGCAATGGATTTACTTCCTTAAAAAAATTTGATTTTTCCGGATCAACTCCTTCTTTTCTTTCTAAATCCGCAAGCAGTTCTTCTAATCTCTTGATCAATTCCAAAGAAAGAGGGTTTCTAAGATTAAAATTAGTAAATTCCCTGTCTCCTGTTTTTTCATAATCAAAAAGAGTAAACCATGCCCGCTCATGAAACCCACGAATATATGCATATCTGCTAAGATTGAAAGTCGTGAGTTCATGCGCTATTGTTCTTGTTTTTCCAGTATTAAGTGGATCAACTACTGCTGGATTGCCCTTGAACCCTTCTGGGATTACATCAGTATTGAGAATAGCGCGCAAGGCCCGTTGTGGTTTGGATAATTCTGTATGCACTAAACGCATACGAAAATATATAAACACAATAATTTATAAATTCTAACAGATACAACATAACTTATGGAACCTCAGTGCATACAAAGACCAAATAAAACAGAACTACGGATAACCCAGAAAGCTCCAGCATTAGAATTTCTCAGAGCAATAGACAAGGAAGGGCTTCCAGATGTATGGTCTGGCACCATGTTAATGGAACTAAATAAGCAATATAGTCAGATTCATATGGGAAAAACACAACATGGCCATATACGACTGAGAAAATCGCCTGAGATTTGGGTATTCGCAGAATGGCCAGTAAAAATATATGCAAAAGACTCTGACTATTGGGAGAAAAAACAGGATAAGGATGCAGGATTAGCTCAAGGAGAGTACGTAAAAGTAAGCTGTTATCTCAAAAGATGGATGACAACACATATGTGGGAAACGCTGAATGCAATAAAATATGCGAAAACAGAAGAAAGAATATTGAAATGGATACCTAACTGCGATGGGCGGGTAGATGAGCAACCGACACCCATCTGGTTCAGGCCAAGCATAGACATACAGCAGATCCTCTCTGATGCTGAAAGTATTTCTCGCACGATAACACTTATTTACCGTACATTCGATGACGCTAATGAAAAAACTCAGGCATCCGCAGTTCTCAGGAAACTGCAGGAGGCATATACGCTGATGAGAGCATTCAGCGCTTTTGAGGAAAAACTCGAACTGGCAGATGAAGATACGAAGAGAGTGCTCCATAAACCAAAGATACCAAAGGAATTTTCTCCTGAGATAAAATCAGTCAGAAAATCATGGGAAAGGCTGAAAGCACAGCTCAATAAACTGATTGATTCGCTAGATCCTCAGATACGCGAAGCACTTGATTTTACTGATCTTCTTTAGGTTTCGCATACAACGCAGTGAAAAAACTTTGCTTCAGATATACTTAATGAACTGCTCATAAACGAACTGCACAAATGGCTCGTCCTTTTTCTTTTCAACAGAATGGATTAATGCATTGAAATAGCCTTCGGTCTCCTTAGAGATATTAAGCATCGGATAACCTGAATCAAACAATGCTTTATTTACAAGCAACCGCGCAACACGCTTGTTTCCGTCTTCAAACGGATGAATCATGTAAAATTTCAAGTGTAGTAATGCTGCAAGCTCAATTGCATTCAACTTTCCAAGATTTGCGGAATACCATTCAATAAGACAGACTAGTTTGAATCGTATGTCTCTTGGCGCGGGAGGCCTAAAACTGATTTCCTCTACTTTTTCGTAGCTTTTCAGATAGATATATGCCTGTTTTTCCCTTAATCGACCGGGGTTTTTCTTTCCGTATTCTGCCATGATTATTTCGTGTAAGGTCAAAATAAACTGCAACGAGATGCCTTTTCTGCTGTCTTTTACATATCTTAATCCTTTTATCATATCCAGAGCTACTTGGAGATTTTCATCTCGCAGATTCTTTACGTTCTTTTGGTTAAAATTATATGCTAAATTGGCGTCCTGTTTGGTTATTGGAACTCCTTCTGTTGTCAAAGTAGTATAAACGAAATTAACCACGTCTATCTCGTCTTTCTCTTCTTGCCCCGCCTTATCAAGCAATTTCATCTTCTGAACGTATCTTCGCCTATGCTTTTCGGCTTCTATAAGCTGTTCTCTTGAAAGATAAATACAAATTAAACCGTCAAGAATATCCTGAAAAATCTTATCCAACAGCTTTTTCTTTGTTTGTTCCAGCTGTTTAGGTATCTTTCTACCGAGAAATATTGAATAGACTTTGGGCTTTTCCAGTCGTATTGTCTCCTCTAGGTAGTAATATTCCTGACCTTTAACTGTTTTTTTCCGTATTCTCATGAGTTTATTTCTTAGCTAAGGTTAATAATGGTTATCACACATTTTAAAATGAAAATGTATGCCTAACAAATACCTCTTAAAAGTTAGCACACATTTTTTAGAATATATGTAAGATAACTGCGTTTATTTAGTCATTTTGAGTACAACGCAGTGAAGAACCTCTGCAGGAAGGTAATTGCAGATAAACCTGCAATCAAATATAGCAAATATACTCCATATTGAAACTGCCCAAACGAAAGCAGGATAAATGCTAGCAGTAGAAGAATACTGCGTTCTGCACGTTCCAATAATCCCGGTAGTTTTGCAGCATCCTCGTGCTTCATTATCCCACGATGTTCTGCATATGCTTTTACGAATGCAGTCATACAGGTTCCAAAGAATAAGATTGAGACTACTACGGCTTGCATGGTTTTATCCAAAGGAAAGAACTGAAGCAATGTGAGGACAAGGAAGAACTCAACTACGCGATCTGCTATTCCATCTATGAATGCGCCTTCCTTAGTCACTTTGTTCTTTGCACGAGCTATGGCGCCATCTATCGCATCAAAAAAGAATGCGAAAAGAAATAGTATCAACGTCATTGCTTTTCCTATTATTGACTTGTCAAATGCCATGTACGCGAGTAACGCGATAAACATAGACATTATCGTAATTGAATTAGGATCAATTGGAATCCAGCCCAATAATTTACCAAGAAATCCTGATGCTTTTTCTGCGGTTTTTGTTGATTTCAGCATGTGTTCACCAGATTAACCTCTGATATATTTTTCCAGTTCTGCTCTTGCTTCTGGATCGCTCATCTGTTTTGGCGGATGTTTCATCAGATAAGCCGATGCTGGTTCTATTGGACCTGCAAGCTTTCTTTCTAATGCAATCTTTGCAAGCCTAACTGCATCAATTACAATGCCTGCAGAATTGGCTTTATCATCTACTTCCAACCTTACTTCCATATTATAGGGAATATTCGCCCACATACGGCCTTCTATGCGCATAAACATAAGTTTAGTATTGCTCAGGAATGGAATGAAATCGCTTGGACCTACGTAGATATTGCCTTCAGGAAGCCGTTGCTTCAGCTGACTTTGAACAGATTCTGTCTTGCTTATTTTCTTTGATTGAAGCCTTTCCTGTTCTTTCATTCCCAAGAAATCCGTATTTCCTCCTACATTTATCTGATATGTTTTTTCTATCTTAGTCCCTCTATCATCGCAAAGCTTTGCAAGGGTTCTGTGGACAATTGTTGCTCCGACCTGGCCTTTGATGTCATCTCCGACAACAGGTACGCCTGCTTTTTTGAATTTCTCTGCCCATTCTGGATTAGACGCTATGAAACTTGGCATGCAGTTTACGAATGCTAATTTTACATCTAAACAAATCTGCGCCCAGAACTGTGTTGCCTTGTCTGCTCCGACTGGCAGATAGGATACTAGAATCTCTACTTTCTTTTTCTTAAGCTCTTCGAGTATTTCTTTTTTCAGTTCTTCGACAGGCTTATCTGGAACGGCAGTGACTGCTTTTTCTACGTAATGGCCTACTCCGTCAAGCCTTGGAGATTGCATGACTGTTATGTCTTTCATAGATGAGAGAGACGGAACCCATTTGACTTTGTTTGGATCGGCATAAACCGCGTCGCTTAGTTTTTTGCCAACCTTCTTTGAATCAACATCAAAAGCAGCAACAAACTCAAGATCATGAATTGAATATCCTGCAATAATTGGATGCATCACTCCTACGACTTCCTGTTCAGGATGCTGTTTGTAGTATTCAACACCTTGGACTAAACCTGCAAAGCAATTTCCAACTCCCACGACGGCGCATTTTATTTTTCCCATAGATATCACGAGTTCTTAAGTATATAATAAGTGTTAATATATTAATGGGTTTTAAATAGTTGCCATCTGTTACAAATATTTAAATATAAGAAATGCGGCAACGGAAGAAAAGAGGTGTAGTAAAATGAAGGAAATAAATAAAGAAAGTAAGCAATTCGCAAAGTCTTCAGCATTAGGCAGTACGCTGCTTTGGCACTACACTGGTCGGTATCTCCAATTCTAGAAAGATAGTTAAGGAAGACCTGCTTAACGAGATTCTTAGGCTTCATCTTGAAGAACGGATGACCTTAAGGGAAATAGCGGATCTTCTTGGAATAAGCCACATGACCGTGCACCGGGCGTTGAACAACTCGGATTTGGAGCTATTGCTCTAGGTGAAAAAATGAAACGTCTAGAGTTATCCATGCTTCAGGGAACGAGCTTCTATTTCGACCGCGTGTTGAAAGGAGATATTTGCAATCCTTTGGTAGATGCAGTGAAACCAAAGGGCATACGGGAACAGCGAAAGCAAGACGAATCAACGCATTTGATTCAGAAAAACCAGCCAAGCATGATAATAAGATTGACGAATCTCTGCGCGCAGATATGCTCATACTGCCTTTGCACAGAAAACGATAAGCCGGATATTATGGAACACGCCCAGATAACTGAGGTATTCAAACGGATAGGGAATGACACTTCCGTGCGGGAAATCGTCCTCTCTGGGGGAGATCCGCTTTTCGTGAAGCCGGCGACGCTTGAGTTTGTTGCAAAAAGCATAGCTGAAGCAAACAGAATGAGGGAAAAACCGCTGCTGGTTGCGCTGAGCACAAGACTGCCAGTGGTTGCACCTAACCTGCTTGAAGGCGCAAGGATGGATGCGCTCATAAAATTGAATCCTGCGCATTTGGACATCCATATCCTTCATCCGGATGAAATCACTCCTGAATTCGTTTCAGTGTGCAACAGGCTAAACGCATCTGTTCCAGGAATTTCCATTAAAACAGTGCATCCGCTTTTGCATGGAATAAATGACAGCGCTGAAGTGCTTTCGATGCTTTACCTGAGATTGGACAGCGAAGCAAGAGTGAGACCAAGAGATCTCATAATGCCGATGCCTGGAGCTACTCCAGAACAATTGATGGTTTCTCTTGAGAGTGGCATGCGGATAATGCGGGAGTTGAAGAAAACGCTTCCCGGGAAGCTTGTGCCTACGCTTACAGTATTTTCTCCTGACCAAGATGCAAAAAACAGCGATGTTGACCCGTTCCACATGAAGAAGGATGGAACGTTCGGATTCGATATTGAAAATGGATTCATTTCCGGATTGTTCTTCAACGATGGAAGCGGACTGCAACCAAGAGGCGCATGCAAAATGTGAAGCAAGGCCGCAGGATTTTTATTTGCTTGCTCCCATGAATTAGGCATCTAGCCCCGTCGTCTAGCGGTCACTAAAAAAGCCGTAAAAGGATTCCAGACTCTGGATCTGGGTACATCGGTTCGAATCCGATCGGGGCTATATTAGTATTTATGGATCCTTTTGAATCGTTTGGAAACTTGCCAGAAATGATAATCCTGAGAAGAGTGTTGAAACAGAGGTTAATCGCAGTGTTTGTACTGATTCTATTTGTTACTATAACGTTGACTGGATTGCTGTTTAATGCGGTTTTAGGTTAAATGCCCTGCGCCCTAAGCCGAGGGAGCCCAACCATTTCAGGAACCTGAGGTTTGTAAGGAAGATTAGGATCATGATCTGCTTTAAAAAGCAATTTCTCCTTCTCTGGATTCTCTGTGAGGAATGATGCGACCAGCTTCATTATCATATTCAATTGTGTTTCTGAGAAGCTATCGAGCGGTTTCAGAAGATCCCCCAAACTTCTGCTATGTCTGAAAAAAATATCAGTGAATGAACTGTATCCTTCGAAGTCCATCTTGCCCATCAGTCCTGCGCGGTGGTATCTCAATGCAAGCTCTACGAATGTTTTGTCTGCTATGAGAAGCTTCGTAGTTTTCTGAGATACCACTACCAAGCATTGAATTTGTTTGGATCGAAACACTTTGCCTGGATGTAATTCTTGCAACGGATCCTCTGAGCGGAAAGGCTTGGGTTTGCCTCCTCTCCCACTAGAATGATCTTTACGTACAGAACGCATAATTATCAGAAATGGATATAAATGGAAACATATAAAATATGATCGAGTACATAAATACGATAATTGGTGAATAAATGGTTGAAATATCCAGCATTACTGATTTAGAGCAATTGAACAACATAGTGTATGGGAAGAACAGCACTCCTGATGAAAGGATCTCTGCTACCAAAAGGCTTGTGGGTCTTTATAGCCCAAGAGGCGAGATGGAACACAAGGTAAGGCATAGATTGAGGGGCATAGCACTTACCGATAACCCAAAAGTGCCTGATGAAGCAAAGGGTATCGCACTTGATTTTTCAGTAGAGCAATGTCTCATATATGATATGTGCCGTGCTTTGGCAGAAAGATTCCCGAAAAAAAGGGATGGTACAGAGTTCCCTGCACTGGAAAAAATGCAGGAACGGCTATTCGCTTCCATGGCGGGAGAAGAAGTACGTATATTTGAGGTTTTAGGAGCATGCGATCATAGATTTTGCGAATACATCGCGCAGAAAGCCCTTGAAAACCCTGCTGCATTCAAATATCCGACAGATTCCCTTATTACGATAGTAAAAAGCATAAGTGAAACAAGTGATGAAACAAGGATAGCCTGCCTGGCAAAGTTCGTGCTTCTTGAAAATGAACAATTCCTGCATGGAATCAATAGGGAAGGGATCGCAACATATGTTGTGAACCAATTGGGATTCTGCCTTGAGAGTAGCGATAACATAGTTATCGCTGGATTTGCAAAAGCGATTGCAACGATCGCAGAGCAGAAAGGGATTAAAAAGGCATATAAGGAATTGGAAGGGATGATATCAAAGGCGATGGACAGATCAACAAGTTCAGCTATGAAATTGAAAGAGTTATTGCCAACTGCGAAAGCTGCTGCTGAAGAGAAACTAAGCGGAAAAAATCCTTTGGAAAAAGGAGGGCTTGCGCTTGATGGACGGATAACTCCTCCGAAGAGAGTAGACGGAACGGGCGTGGGCAGATTAACACCCAAACAACCTGCAAGGTAGACGAAATGGATGCTGATGAAGAGATAAACCGTGAAAAAGACTGCGTATTCTCCAGAGATCACAGCGAAGCGGAAAGAATAGCCGCAGGAGAGAGAGTAATTCAAAATCACGTTGCAAATAAACGCTGGGGTCCACTCCATGCAATGGCATTTTGGAGAAGCGTGCCGATGGAAATACCGGAACACGCAGGAATCGCAACAGTAAACGGATATGCAAGTGAAGGAAACTATCCTCGAGTTTATGAAATGACCTGGGAAGAAGGATTGCCTGAAAAAGTAAAGAAAACTGCAAAAGAACTTCTGGGAGATGCAATAGAGATTGCGATTGCAAAATACGTTAGAGAGGGGAAGAAACGAGATCTTTACGAAATTGAATTAGATCGTTGCTTACCTTTTGCAAATAGATTGCATGCTCATGAAGAACTTGAAAAACTCGGCGGATATAATTTCTTAAGGGATACAATCGCACCAATGGTTGCAGAACTGGGAGATGAACTGCGAAAGATCAGTCGAAGGAAAAGTCAAAAACCAAGAGGATTTGAATTTGCTGAACCACCAAAGGAAAGAAAAGTCCCTAAAAGACTGCTGAATTAGGTTGGAAAACAGCAAAGGTTTAAATAGTGGGAAAACGTGTAATACAAAGCTATTTATAGTGGGACAGTTACGAATATATCTTACAAATGTAGAATATGAAATATACACAAGGTGTTATGTGTGAGCTCTGAAAAAGGGTGGTTCGGCCACCTATATGATAAAGTTGGATGCAAAGAATAGGCTAGTTTTACCGCTGGAGATCAGGGACGCGCTTGGAATAAAAAACAATGAAAAAATAACTTTTAGCGCAAGCGCTGGACAGAATAGAAACTGTGGAAGGATAACTATAACTCTAGCAAAAGCCAATGGAGAGACGGGAGCGAAATGCTCAAGAAACTGCGAAATACTGGAGGGCGATTGATATGCCACAATTCGTCAAACCCGCGATGAGCAAACGTTTCGTTCCTGGAAGAACAATGATATATATGTTTCTTCCAGAGTCTGAACCTTACTGCAATTCAAGATGTACTGGCTGTTACGTACTTGCTTCAGAATCTTTCAAAAGAAGAGTGAAACGGAGCGAACAGGATGTAATAGACGATTTGAGAAACCTAGTTGAATCAGGATATTCTGTGCTGTACTCCACTACAGAAGTATTGATGAATAGACGATATATTGAGATGCTGAAAACAAGCAAGTCTGATTACATTCTGACAAATGGAAAAAAGATATTGGAAAAACCAGAAGTACTGGACGAACTCAAAGATATCGGAGTTACTCAGATATTCATGACTGCAAATTTTGATAACAGCGGCCTTGTACTTCCAGATAGAAAAGCATTTTCAGAAGCAATAGGCAAAGTTCTTGACGCAAACATGGAATTAGTAGTAAGAATAACGTTGACGCGCAATAATGTGGAAAGCATGCCTGGGATGATTGATGCTTGTAGAGGATTAGGAATACGTGCAATTCAGTTTCTACGATTCATGCCTTTAGAAAAAGGGCCTGAAACACTAGATGGAATGAGCACGAAACGAGCTTTTGAATTGCTTGAAACTGAAAGATTGCGCAATCCAGATATTTTCCTTTCTGCAGGCGGAGCATTAGGTTCCCAATTCAGGAAAAGAAGGTTCTGCTGTCCTGCTGGAAAAGAACAGTTCGTCATAGGTCTGGATAACCGGATTTATCCCTGTATTTATCTGACGCAGAATGAAAATGCGCTTGGAGTATATGAGAATGGGGAAGTCAAAATAGAACGAACTGCGGACATTCCTGGAAACGAACTAGATTGTCCTGCGTATCGTTATTACAAATTACGCTCCAAAAGCGGAGAAGAAAACTAAGGAAAAGAAAAAACAAAATATGAGGTGAAAAATATGGAAATGAAAAACGGAAAAAGGGATTTACTTCACAAAGTGTGCAGGTAACCGTACAGTTGACCCGTTCAAAGGGTTCAAGGACAAGGTAGGCTATGACGCCGAGGTTGAAGACGAAGTCAAGAATCGAATTTCAAATCTTGCTCGTTCCAGAGGATGGATAAGGTATTCTCCACCGCTTGTTGAACGGATTGAAACGTTTGATGAGGGGATGACAGGATGGTTTGGATTGTCTGGAAGGAAATTCCTTCTTGCGCAGATACCTGACAGGACGGATGCAAAGAAGAGCACCACAGGAATATTGATTCCTGAAGGGACTGCATCTGTATGCCGATTTATTGCAAGACTGATAACAGATGGCGAGCTTGTGGAAGCACAATTGCCAATAAAACTGTTCTATACCACCACTTGTTTCAGAAATGAACTGGAGGAAGAGCTTTCTGATACGAAGCTAAGAGCATTCGGGCAGATCGGCTTTGAGTTTTTAGGAAAGAACACATCTGATTCAGACGTAGAATCTATTTTGCTTGCAATGGATTGCCTTGAAAAAATAGGGATTCCAAAAAGTGCAATGCGCATACGGTTAGGAGATGTCAGACTGTTCAGATTCATAACTGATGGAATCCGAGATGGCAGAAAAAGATACGAGATACAGCAGATATTTGACGAGCTTTCAAAGGCAAGAGCGATGGGATTGAAAGAAAAGGCGACTGCGCTTGAACAACAAGCATATCGTGAGATTAGTTCGGCAGATTATGAAACTGGCAAAAAACGGCCCGCAGAGTTGATCAAACTGGTATGCAAAGATCAAAAAAATGGAGATCGGCTGAAGCTGAATGATCGATTGTTGGATGAGTTTGGGTTGGATTTTGGATATACTATGGAAGTCGCCAGAAAAGTTGAGTATGCCGGCATTAGCGTACTGTTCGACCCCGCAGTAGTCCGCGGATGGGCGTATTACACTGAAACAGTGTACCAAATTGACATAGAGGATAAATTTTGCTTTTTTCCTGAAGTAGCCGGAGGAGGAAGATATGATACGCTCATCGGGAAATTCGCCAAGCGTTACGGTCTGAACGTGGATATTCCTGCAACAGGATTTGCGTTTGGAGCAGAACGACTTGAGGAACTGTTCAAGAAATACAATCCGCGCTGAGGAACTGAAAACGCGGAGGTTAAAAACTATTCGAGGTGATAACATGTCATGAAATCCACTCCAAAAGGAATGAGGGACTTTCTCCCAGAAGACATGATCATTCGAAATCAGGTAATGAAACAAATCGAAGAATCCTATCGCAATTACGGTTATCGTCCTATTGAGACTCCTGCAATGGAATATCTTGAAACGCTTAGCGCAAAGGCGGGCGGAGAAATAGAAGGAGAGATATTTTCATTAGAAGGAAAAGAATTGGCATTGCGATTTGATTTGACTGTTCCTTTAGCGCGAGTAGCAGCAACCAATTCTTTCCCAAAGCCATTCAAAAGATATTGCATATCCAGAGTATGGAGAAAAGAGGAACCGCAACGAGGACGTTTCCGCGAATTCTGGCAGGCAGACGTTGATATTATCGGCTCAAAAGAAATGCGTTCAGAAGCAGAGCTGTTAACATTGACTAGGGAAATGTTAATCGGATTCGGATTCCCAAAACCAAGAATACTGCTAAACAACAGGAAGATAATGACTGCGATTTTAGACAAGCTTGAACTTGGAGAGAACGGAAATGATATTTTACGAATATTAGACAAGACTGACAAAATAGGAGAAGTCGCAGTGCGCGCAGAGCTGAAAAAATTAGTAGGAGAAACACCAACAAGAGAAATACTTAAGTTAATAAAAATGGAAGGAACAAACGAGGAAAAACTTGCTGCAGTTGAAAGGATTTGCAAGGAAGGAGTTGAAGAACTGCGGGAAATAATCAAACTATGCAATTTCGAAATTGAAGTTGATTTGGCTTTGGTCCGAGGATTAGGATATTACACTGGACCTGTTTTTGAAGTTCAACTATCCAAAGAAATGGGATCAATTGCAGGAGGAGGACGTTACGATAACTTGCTTGGGGCTTACGGACAAAACGATTGCGCAACGGGTATATCTATAGGAGTAGAACGTATGATAACTTTAATGAAAGAACGTAAGACAAACGAGCAAGAAAACTCAAAAACATACACGGTTGTATTCGTTGGATGCGTAAAACCAGAATTTTATGATTATTCATTCAAAGTCGCTGAAGAATTAAGAAAAGCAGGCATTGCTGCAGAAACAGACTTGAACAGCAGAAACCTGCGAAAGCAGATGGATTACGCAAACTCATTATGCATACCTTACTTCGCAGTTGTTGGAGAACGGGAGATGAAAGAGAAGAAGATAACGCTGAAGGACATGAAGACCGGAACAGAAGAACAGGTGAATGTCGCGGAAGCGATAAAGAAACTCAAAGGTGGATCATGCTGAAGATTCCGCTCATCTACCTGAAAGACAAGCAAGCGTTCAGAAAAGAGGATGGAACGCTGAAAATCATAGGAAAACCTGCGGATCTTGCGAGAGATTGGAAAAAAGAGGGAGTGAAACTGATCCACATAATCGATATGGATGCGATGAACGGGAATACGACTAATTTTGATGTTTATGATACGTTGACATACATAATGAACGTTCAGGTTGAAGGAGCAAATACAGAGAAAATGATTGCAAAGCTTTTGAATGTAGATGCAAGAGTAATCATCGAACTGCCGACAAAATTGAATCTATCAAAATTTTCAGAAAAGAAAAGGCTGATGGTAGGCAAGATAACTGATGCAAAGGATATGAGTAATGATGTTTACGATATATACTACCCTGGAACAGATGAAAAAACCGCAGAAAAACTATTAAAAACCAAGAGGAGGATAATCCTCACAAGCACCATTAAGATAAACAGCAGGATAAAACCTTTCGGAAAAGTGGAAATATGATAGAACTCGGTGGGATAGAATCATATATTAGGATCTTTGTATCTCTTATCGCAGGAGTGATGATCGGGCTTATGAGAGCTAAATATCCTGCAGGGATACGAACATTCACATTGATTTGCATAGGTGCAACAGTATTTACACTCATTTCAATAGACCCTGCATTTACAGGCAATGATTCTGATCCAACACGAGTAATATCTCAAATAGTGACTGGTATAGGTTTCATAGGTGCAGGAGTTATATGGAAATCGACTACAAGACTTGCAGGATTGACTACTGCAGCAGCGATATGGTCAACCGCGGCAGTAGGAATACTCGTAGGATTAGGAGAATTCGGATTAGCGCTTTTCACTACGATAATCGTGATGGCAGTCCTGTTCTCGAAACAGATCTGGCCGCAGATTTAGTCACTTAGGCATCTGAAACCATTCTTGTTCAGTTCAAGCGGAAAGATCTTCGTTGAGTGTTGAACACCTTTCATTTTCAGGACTTCTATCGCTCTTTTCCTGTCTTTTCCTCTTTCATAAAGGAAATATAGGTGCAACCATCCATCAGTGAAAGATTCTATGCCATATTTTGTATCCGGAAGCACATCTGCAGTTGTCGCAGGAGTATCTTCTGAGACGATAAGTGTAGTTGTTTTCCATTTGCGTATATTGTCTATGAATTTTATGAAGCCTTTCTTCCTTTCGTCTTCATTGTCGAATAATAAAGCTATAGGCATAATCGAATCTATGACAACGCGTTCTATCCCCATCGTGTTCACTATTTCTGCAATAGCACTGTTCTGGGAAAGGAACTGCTCGACTTCGTAGACTGGGTAGTCAAGGAAAACAAGCTGCTTCGCTTTTTCAAGCTTGTCCAATTCCCAGGTATATCCACTCATGTGAAAGTAAGTCGATTCCTTTGTCTCTTCTATTGAAATGTAAAGCCCCGGCTGTTTTTCCTTCAATGCACCTTCGACAAGGAATTGCATCCCGAACGTGCTTTTCCCGGAACCAGTAGGCCCACTGAGCGTGCTGATAGATCCTCTGAGGATACCTCCGCCCAGGATTTCATCCAACCCTGGGATTCCGCTTTTGATAAATTCTCTTTTAATCACGGTTTCACCCTTTTTTCTCAGAAAGTTTTTTTCCGAGTTCTATTTTCTGCTCGACCGTCTTCCTGTAAGTATCAAGCTGCTCCTTTGTAGACATCTTCTCGATTATATGCTTTTTGTATTCGAAAGCAGTCATCGAAGAATCCATGAGAACTTCGTGTGCCTGATCGATCGTCAATTTTATCGCATCTGGACGTAGAATTTCGAGCGAGAATGGACTATATGACATGCAGATCCTGAACATGTGGAAAAAACCAGTCGTAAGGAGCTTGACTTCAACAGATGTGGAGAAGAACTTGTCATCCTTGGCCTTTAGAGGCTCGTCTATCTCGCCGAGTGCGTATATAACTCCTGGTTCCTTTAGAATCTTCTGCACAAAACCAGATGCAAGTTCTTGGAGAACCTCTTTTGAGCTTCCATGCAAGTCGAAGTATAGGACTGCGAGTATCCCGCCTTTAGCTATAGTATCCTTGGTAAGTTTGTCAACGTCAACCATTGAAATCCCGCTAGGATATCTTCGACTATCTTTAAATAGGTATTCAGCCAAATAAACCTCCATGAATACTACTGGTAAAAGTGATAAGAAAAGAATGAAGAGAGACGCATTCCTGAAGAAAGCTGTTGAAGGGACACGTGAGGCTTTCTCGAGCAGAGATATGCTCATGGCAAACATCTCAAAATCCATAGAAGATGTAAACAAGGCCGCAAACCTGCTCTGTGAACGATTAGAAGAGCTCTATGCCATATACTTCCCTGAACTTAAGCTTGAAGACAAGGAAAAATACGTGAAAGTCGTACTTATTATGGACAGGAAAAATCCGGATGCCAAAGAACTTTCTGGCATCGTCGGATCTGGAAAATCTAACGACATCATAAATAAAGCCCAGAGAAGCATGGGCGTAGATCTTAACGAAACAGATCTGGCAGAGTGCAAGAGATTGGCGAATGGGATAAGCGGGCTGTATGTACTTAGAAGCGAATACGAAAAATATCTTGAAACTCTTGCAAAGGAGATCTGCCCAAACATAAGCGAACTGGTCGGTTCTGCAATCGCAGCAAAGCTCATATCAAAAACCGGTTCTTTATCCAGATTGGCGATTTTGCCGTCTAGCACGATACAAGTTCTTGGTGCCGAGCGTGCATTGTTCAAGCACCTCAAAAACAAAAGGATAGATCCCCCTAAACACGGAATAATATTCCAGCACGTGATGATTTCTTCATCTCCGAAAAAAGTCAGAGGAAAGATAGCAAGACTGATAGCGAATAAGATATGTATAGCTGCTAAGGCAGATCATTTCACAAAGAATTTCATCGCACCTCAACTGAAAAAGGATCTTGAAGAACATTACAACAAGATAATGGAAGACTACAAGAAGAGCAAGGCGAACTGATGAAAGTTTTGGCTCTTTCAGATCTGCACGACGAAGAGGTTGCTCTTGAAAGAATACGAAATGACTACAGGCACATGAAACTGGATGCTGTATTCATATTAGGAGACACGACCAATGTGTCTTATTCATTCTTGGAAGAAACCGTAAACTCATTCAAAAACTGTTTTTTCATACCTGGAAACAATGAGCCAGAAACAGTTATCGAGAGGGCGCGATCACTCCCAGGATTTGTACATAACAAAAGGATCGAACTTGGATCATATAATTTGGTCGGGTTCGGTTTCAGTCCGCCAACTCCTTTTGATACCGTAGGGGAATTGCCTGAAGAGAGAATCTACGAACAGATGAAAAAACTACAGATAGACAGAAAGACCATACTGCTCACTCATTCCCCTCCAATGGGCATCCTTGACTGGACCAAAAAGGGGCCCGCAGGAAGCGCAGCAATACTTAAGATAATAGAAGAGAAGAAACCGCTTGTTAATTTCTGCGGGCACATACACGAACAATGCGGTTGGAAAAAGGCCTTTGAAACTCAGGTGGTAAAAGTGCCTGCTGCAAAAGATTACCAGTTTTGCATAGCAGAGATTAGCGATAAAAACATAACTGCTGATTTCATAACCTGTGGACATTAAAATAAGGAAACTGAAGAAAACCGAGCTTCCGGAGATAAACAAGCTCATAGCCAAAGTATTCCCTAAAGCAAATACAGAGATAAAACAAGGGGACAATATTCTTATTGCAGATAACCATGGCGAGATAATCGGATTCTCACATGTTAGACCTCTGCAGACAAAACTATTGCTAAAGGGGATAGGAGTTGAACGAAAATACCGAGGTTTGGGAGTAGGAAAAAAACTTCTTGGGGAAACGCTGAAAGTGCTGGCAAAAACCGATCTCCCAGTTTATCTGAAAGTGAAGAACTCGAATGATATCGCTATACATCTATATTCAAAAGAAGGATTCGTGAGCAGGAAATACGGGGACGTACTCGTCATGGTGCGACTGCCTGCGAATTAACCAAAGTGGATGAGTTAAAAAACTAATGGATGACAAATAAAATCCTTAAATCTTAGTTGGGGGAGTGGGCCAACCTGGTATGCTACTAGCTTTGGGAGCTAGTGATCTGTGTTCAAATCACGGCTCCCCCAATTGTTTTCCGAAGCAGACGATTCGATTGGGAGCCTTGAAATCCGCAGATTTCAAGCAGATCCCCATTATTTTTCATTTGTGAAGTTGGTATTATGGATCCGATCATGGCTAAGGCAGCCCTATCGTTCATAGTCGGAGGCTGCTGGATAACTTTTGCGATAGTTATAGCTGAGAAACTTGGAAACAAAGTAGGTGGCATCCTGCTTGCGCTTCCATCAACGATATTAGTATCTATGTTCTTCATAGGCTGGACAAAAAGCCCTGAATTCGCCGCAGAGGCAGCAAGTCTTGCGCCTTTCGGGATGATCGCAACGATAATAGCGATTTTTACGTTAGTAGCGTCTTTGAAGAAATATAGGAAAGCTGCATTTCTGATAGCATTCGTAATATGGCTTATTGCAGCGATAATCATAAAGATAATAGGGCAAACAGACATGCTTGCAGGAATCCTGGAATATGTTATAGTTACTTTCTTGTTGTTCTACGTACTAGAAAGGAAAATGAATATTTCTTCGGTCAGTGGTGCTAAAACCAGCCATACTACAGAAGAATTGATTGCAAAGGGGATTTTTGCAGGTGGGATGGTTGCGCTGACCATACTAGTGGCAGATATCTCAGGACCCTGGTGGGGCGGAGTATTAGCTGCATTTCCTGCAGCAACAGTTGCTTCTATTTATCTTCTCAACAAAGAACATGGTCCGGACTTCGCCATGGCAACTGGAAAAGCAGTACTCGTCGCTTCTACTAATATCATCGTATATCTTATAGCAGTGAAGATTACTTATCCCATATATGGTCTTATCCTGGGAACGATAATTTCGTATTTTTCGGCATTGTTTTATGTATTGCTTGTTTACCCTTTACTTAAAAAAATAAAGTGAATTCAAGATTCATCCTGCATGAATACTTCCAATGGTTTTTGATCAGACGTTGATTCGATATGCTTGACGACCGTTTCTTCAGAAACGAATAGATAGATCGCATCCCTGAATTTTCTCATAAATCTTCTTTGGTCATGAGTCCGTTGGGGCAAGTCAAAGAAAGATTCCAAACCTGAAAACATCCCGTACCAGCCAGCTGGAACCAATAACACGCTGAGTATGTCAAAGACTATGTCGTTTTTTGTATAGAACCTATTGATTACTTCCCCAGCTAAAAGAAGAAAACCTATCGCGAATTTTATCATTCCTGATTGTTTCTTCCTTTCAATTTCGTTTTCCATTTCTTTCAGTTGAGCAGTAAAATATTCCTTAAGCCGTTTTTTTATCAGGGATTCGGTTTTTTGATCCCTTAGTTTATCAGGAAGTGAAAACCTTACTTCGAAATCTCCTTTTTTTGTCTCGATATATCTCTTCTGTATCTCTTTTATGAAGTCGTCAGATAGGATACGCTGGCTATAAGGCGAAGGATCGAAGTCTGAGAATATGTCGTCATACCCATCCAAAGCTATCTGGATCGAATTGAGAACTGAGGACAAACGCTTGTCATCAACTTTTTTCTCCATTTCCATAGATTAAGCTGAGGAAATAGGATATATAAAAATATGCTATTGAGCGCAACTAAGCAACACTGAAATACTAAGAAAAAACTAAGAAGCCTCAGGAGAGATTTTCGCCCAACACCCGCTTATGGGGGTTGCTTGGGGTGACCACTTGAAATTCAAAGAATTTCAAGATGCTTTGAACTCCCGGCCTCCTCCTTACGAGAGAGGCGCTCTACCAATTGCTCGTCAGATGACTCTGAGCTACTGAGGCACAAATAAAATAAGATTAGAAAGGAAATAAAAGCTTGGCAATTCAGTCCTGGCCAAATATTCTAGATTGGTTTCTTCCAGCTGCTTTTGCTGTATACAATGCGGCATCCGCGGCCTTGACGATTCTTTCAACCATCTCTTCTATTGTAGACGCACCCTGCTGAAGAACTTGAATTATGCTGGCAATGCCAAAACTAACAGTAATACCTATACTTTTATCATCAGAAAGACTCATTTTATTTCCTTCTATCTTTTTCCTAATTCTTTCGGTTGCTATTTTTGCACCTGGTGCATCTGAAGTGATTAATGCAATGAATTCCTCTCCGCCCCATCTTGCGAAAAAGTCTTGTAACTTAGTCTGATCAAGTTGAGAAACGTTCCCTCTTCTTTCATTTTCAGAGATTAATCCTTTCTTTGTTCTCAAAGTATTTGAAGCAGTAGTTGCAACCTGTTGAAGAACAATATCCCCATTAAGATGACCATGACTATCATTAACTGATTTGAAATGATCTATATCCATCAAAGCAACTGAAAAGTTTCCTATTTTTCCCTGTTGAAACAAATCAATTGCCGTTCTAAGTTTTATTTCAAATTCCCCTCTTCTCGGAAGAGTGGTCAATGGGTCAACTCGTGAAGAAATTATAGTCGAAATGCCGCTTGAAAGCATTGAAAGGTAAAGCATCGTGTGCCTTGTTTGTTCAATCGGATCCATATCTGTTGCTTTCAATAAGTCAAGCATTAAGTTTTCTCCACTAATTGTTAAAACACCTAACCTATTAGGTACGTGATCCCTGTCTTTAACGTAAAGAGGCGCAACTATCTGTTCGGTTAACTGGATTGGAAGTTGGAATACTGTTCCAAAATGATCAGAAATATCCGTAGAATATTCCCGAATGCCCCCTTCTCCTACTTTAAGGAACCTAAGTCCTTTATCCAATGCATAGACTGCAGGAATAAAACTTGTTCTTAGGCCAAGATCAATATCCTGGCCGCTAGAATGAATTTCTAATCTTTCGTCTTCATATTTTAATGTAAAAGAATGCGTCAATGTCCCCTGGCCAGATGTTCCTTTTAGCCCTTCTCTCAATAAATATAATGTTGCGGATTTTGCACCTAGATCTCCCATGATATCTGCAACGTACGGAGCTAGACCTTTGAATCCTTCTGTTTGAGCGCGAACCCTATTGTGAAGCCTGTCGAATATTGCTGCTAGGGCTTGTGATTGATTAGTTATAACCATGATAATATATTTATTGAAACAATTTATAAATGAATCTTTTTGACGCTAAGGAGTAAATAAAACGCTGAAGGGCTTGATTGCGATCCAAGAACCATCGTTTTTGATATAAAATCGCTGGAGACAGGATTTGAACCTGTAATCCACGGGGGATCAGTTTGCTCAACCTGATTCGAGAATCGTCGTTGAACTCTGACGCACTACCAGGTTTTTCGCCTAAACGTATGCGACTCCAGCACGTAAGATATCAACAAATTTAAAGTCTCACGTTCAATAACTAATTTATGATAGTTCTGAATTTAAAAACATACGATAAGACTCTGGAGAAAGCAGCATATCTCTGCGAAGTGGCATCCTCTGTTGTCGAAGAGACGGGAGTTAGGATAATCGTCTGTCCGCCTTCACCGTTTCTTAGAGAATGCGTAGATAAGTTTTCAGATGTTTTCGCCCAGCATACTGATGCAGAAGCCCCGGGAGCACATACTGGAACAGTGCCTGCAGAGGCATTGAAGCATATTCATGTGAAAGGATCCTTAGTTAATCATTCAGAGCACAAGATAAGACCCATTGAGAAAGTTAAAACAATAGTTGACAGATTGCATCAGAACGCCCTTGAAAGCATCGTCTGCGCAGAGAATGAGGATGAAGCTGGAAAAATAGCTCATTATTCCCCTACGTTTATTGCTGTTGAGCCTCCTGAATTGATTGGGAGCGGGATCAGCGTTTCCAATGCAAAGCCAGAAGTAGTCACAAACACGATAGCGGCAGTAAAAAAGGTCAATGAAAACGTGAGCGTTCTATGCGGAGCAGGAGTAAGCAATGCAATAGATACGAAAAATGCGTTGAAATTAGGCACAGACGGCGTGTTGTTGGCGTCTGCATTTGTGAAATCAACGGATCCTAAGAAATTTTTGCAGGATTTGGCTGCAGTGTTTTAGTTTTAAAAAACTATTGAGACAGAAAGATATTTTGCATTTTATTGCGGTTGTAGTCTAGCCTGGTAGGACTTGGGGTTTCCAACCCCATAACTCGGGTTCAAATATCAAACGAAATAGTTCGTTTGTCTGAAAATCCCGACGACCGCAATTCTTTTCCGAACGGTTTCCGCGAATTGCGGGACATGCTGGCAAGCATGTTGAACGCAAATTTTCAGTAGAAAATTTGGGGTCCCTTGTCAACAGACAAGTGGACCGCAATTCTTTTTCTGATAGCTAAACTAGATTTTGGGCTTGATGTAATCCAGCCCGTGCAGATTATAATGCTCGATTTCTTCTTGGATAAGCTTGTCACAAACCGAATCAGGGATTATCGTATGCTCATCTGCAGTAAAATTTATTCCAAGCACCCGCGCCAATTCTCGGTGTATCCCCAGTATTTTCAATCTTACCTCTTGCGTTTTTAGCAGCGAATGTAGACCAACCACCATATCCGCTATTTTTTCAAGATGGGACGCATGGCGCAGGACTTCTTCGTCCAACTCGGCATCTGTCCGATTTGCCATCGGTCCGATATAAGCTAGAACCATCTCCCGCAATCTTTTTTTGATCACATCTTTGTCATCGCATATGCTTGCGAAAGCCATTTCTTTGGGGTCAACAAGATAACGACAGGGAAAGAGATATGGATTCAATCTGCCATCTGGAAGAAGCATGATCCCGTGGACTGCATCAGCCGGCGGGATTTCGGCTAATCCGCGTGTTATGGTCCTGCCACCGTGAGAGATCAGTTTCAAATCGGAATCAAGTGTGCCACGTAAGATAGGAGTAACCTGAAAATTGGTTTGCTTTACCAACGGAAGGCCAAGAACCGCGTTCAAAACCCTTTGATTCTGGATTGCGGATTGGACCTGTTCGTCAAAAACCAATGCTTCCAGCGTATCAAGCCAGCTTAGGAGCAGTTTCCGTTCTTCCCCGAATTTCACCAAAAATTTTAGTGGGAATTCCCGTCCGGTAAGCAGCATGTATTTCAGGACAAGCAATCTTCCCGTATTCCCTTCCTCGCCATATCTATCGTTTGCATGATAGCTTATTTGGCCCAAAAGACGGCCAATTTTGTTGAGCACCCCTACGCAGCGTTCCGGCTCGACGTTTGAAAAACCGTTTGTAAACGAGATTATGCTTATTGGCAGCCTATCCGCGATAACTTCTATATCTGGATGATCAAGTGGTTCTCCCCCGGTGATAAGAGTTGGAGCGAATATGGCCAATTTTGATGCGGCCTCGTTCAAGAGTTCTAATGTGATGGATTTCCCTTTTTCCATGGAACTCGCATGGACGGCGCAAAAATCGCACCTGTGCCCGCAGCTGTCACTAACCATCACCGCATGGATTGAGGAGCCCACGCCTTTTTTTGCAGATTCAAGCATTCTGCCGGCGTACTGCCGAATTCCAGCACGGTATGCCTGCATCTCGGTGGAAGTGGGAGTTTTGATTAGCGGTTTGTTAACCATACATGAAAATGTAGAATAAAACACTTTATAAAACGTATCAACCTACAACTAATCATGGTTTCACCAGTCACAGCCGCAGATTTATCCCGCTTTAAAACTCAACGAGTAGGGGCTGGCACATTTGGTGCTAAGACTACGGAATTAGATAAGTTCAAGACTATGTGCGAAACGCTTGGTAAAGACAGACTTGAAAGAGCAGGATTAATCATTCCTCCGCACGTTTCATTTTCAATAGATCATTTTATGCCAGCACTAATGCGAATGGGAATTTGCAATTCGCATGGAGAATTTGTTCCAAATCCATCATCTGCAATAGATATTGAAGAGGGAGTAATCGGAGTGTTAGAACGTGAACACCCGGAAGCAAGAGAAATTATTGAAGCAGCTGCGCAATTTACTGGCCACCCTATTGCGATACGTTCTGATGAAAGATCTGCGAAAGGAATCGGTGCGTTTAAGACGTTTATGAAGATGTATTCCGGTAATGCGCCCGTTTCAGAGGGATATGAAAAAGACGAATATCATTTACTGGCAAGAATAGTTGATATTTTATGCTTGCAATTTGCACCAGTTCCAATGGCTTTCAAGGAAAAAGTTGGAATGCCACATGGAATAGGAATAATGATTATGCCATTAGTTGGAGATATTATTGAAAATAGCGGAAGTACACTTGTTTATCCGAAGTTATCATTATCAGGGTTTACTGCACGAGAGCAAAATAAGATAATGGTTAGTTTTGGGTTTGGAATTGGCGGTGGAGTTGAACAAGAAGCCGGCCAGATTATAGAAAGCAAAGAGAAACGTGTTAGTTATAACCCAAATTGGCAACAAGAAATGAAAGTATTTAATTTGACTCAAAAGTCTACTGAAATAATTCCTGGAGATTCTTTCATGTTATCCACATGTGGACTACTTCCAGATATGGGTGTAATAGACGAAGCAACATTGAAAGTTGCACACACTATGCTTGAGATTGCAAAAGAGCAAGGTATTGATTTTTACTGGGAAGCGCAAAGCATGGATCTTGAAGCAAGAATATTTGCAGTAACGCAGGTTAGCGAACATGTTTGGCCAAATGTAGAAAAACCATCTGGCAAGGAATTGCTAACTTTCGGACCAGGTAATAATGGCGTAATAATAGGTTCTGGCGTTGTCAGATGCAATGGCATTGTACGTAAACCCGTATTGCCTGATGATGAAGAGGTGACTGATGCTAGCCTTGAATTAGCTATGCCCACGAACAGCCTGGTAATAGGCCCGGCAATGCAACGAAACGAAATTAATGTAATTGGAGCTATAGATATAAGTATTGATTCATTTCTGCTTTATTGCAATGCAGGCGCAATCCTTAATTCTGATCTTGACCATAACAAACAGCTAAATGCACATGTTTCAGGAATTTACAGGGAAGCAGGAATACCAATACTTTCTCCACTGATAGATCAACCGCTCTTGGAAAAGATAGTGCCGTTAGCAGATGCGATTCAACTGGCGCAAATACATACAATTAAAGCTGAAGAAAGAAATAACGCAATACGAAGGGTACGGACAGAACTGATGAGAAATAAAGAAGTTATAGTATGGGCAGATGAACTGAACCAAACTGGAGGAGTAGTTGCTCCGTAGTAATCGAAACTCCAGCATTTTGTGACACTTCTTTTTAAATAGTATTAATCATAATGTAAGTCTAGAATCGTGCAGGGAAATTACTGCGCGAAATAAAAATGAGGTGTGAAAATGGCAAAAAAACCAAAAGGGTGTTTAGAAATCCAGCAATAGCTTAGTTGAATCGGTTAGTCTGAAAACGAAATCTAATTTTGAAGAATTGAATGTAAGCAAGACAGGAAGACCAAACTGCTTGTCTGATGAAAAAAGAGAAAGACTTCTCAATGAATATTATACCCACCCCCACTCGTTGCGTAAACTGGCGGAAATGTTCGGCGTCTCGAGGATGACTGTCTGGAGAGCGGTGCAGGAAGTTGCCTTCCAGTGATAACATGGTGCCTACATTTGCAACTGCAAGGACATTGGATGGAAGAAAACCTAGTGCAAGTGTTTTTGAGGATAAAATCAGTGGTCAAGATAGACTACCTAAACCAAGGCTTGTTGTGAATAATACAAAAAGAAATGCTGAAGCAGCAAGACAACTGGCAAAAGTACTTGAAAACAGGGAAAACGGAGTTTTCACTCCGTGGTAGCTGGTTGCGAAGAACCAACTTCTTCTTTTATTTCTTCTTTTTTAAGTGTTGCAAAGCTTGCTACTTTTTCTCCTTCATCTAAGCGGATTATACGAACTCCTTGCGTGTTTCTGCCGACTTCAGAAATTCCGTTTATTGGAGAACGAATGGTTTGTCCTTTAGAACTGATGACTATCACTTCTTCATCATCAGCAACCGCTTTGACTCCAACTACGCAACCATTACGGCCTTCGGTCTTAATGTTAATTACTCCTGAACCGCCCCTTCCTTGTATTCGATAATCATCTACTGGCGTCCGTTTACCAAATCCATTTTCAGTTATTGTAAGTATAGCTGTTTTACTGCAAACAGTTATTCCAACCACAATGTCCTCTCCTTCTTTGAAACGGATTCCGATAACTCCTTGTCCTGAACGTCCGATTTCACGTGCGTCTTCTTCTGCAAAACGTATTGCCTGCCCGTTCTTGGTTGCAATTAACAAGGTCTGCTTGCCATCAGTTTTCACTACTTCAACAAGCTCATCGCCTTCTTTCAGAGTAATCGCGATAATTCCGCTCTTACGCGGTCTTGAGAAGTTGTCCAATGAGCATCTCTTTATTGTTCCGTTCTTTGTTACCATTGAAAGGAATTCGTTTGGACTGAACTCTATTACCGAAACCCATGAAGTAACGCGCTCGTTCTGTTCCTGCAATTGGAGTAAATTGATTATTGGCTTTCCAGAAGAATATCTTCCTGATTCAGGAACTTCATAGGTTTTCAACCAATAAACTCTTCCTTTATCAGTAAAGAATAACAAATAGTTGTGATTCTTAGTAACAATTACATCACGAACTACATCCTCTTCTTTTGTCTCTGTTCCTACAACTCCTTTTCCTCCTCTTCTTTGCGCACGGTATTCGTCAAGACCAACTCGTTTAATGTAGCCACGATTGGTTATTGTAAGAACTACTTCTTCATTTGGAATAAGCTCTTCTGGTGTGCGTTCATCCACTGCATCAATAACTTCAGTTCTTCTTGGATCATTGTACTTAGTTTTTATCTCAAGCATCTCATCACGGATTATCTTGAGTATTTTCTTTTCATCTGCAAGAACATCCTTGAGCCAGTTGATAGTTTTCATTAATTCTGCGTGCTCGTTATCTATTTTCTCTCTTTCAAGAGCAATAAGTTTCTGGAGTTTCATGTCTAGTATTGCGTTTGCCTGTTTTTCACTGAGAGTATAATTTTTCATAAGGCCAGAACGCGCGCTTTCAACATCTTTAGAAGCTCGCAAGAACGCAACTACGGCGTCAATATTGTCCAATGCCTTGATCAAACCTTCCAGGATATGTGCACGATCTTCGGCTATCTTAAGATCGAATTTGCATCGTTTAGTTACTATTTCTTTTCTGAATTCTAGGAAATATTTAAGCAAGTCGAATATCCCAAGCCATTTTGGCTCATTGTTCACTAAAACTAGGTTAATGATACCAAAAGTATTCTCAAGAGGCGTATGTGCATAAAGCTGGTTAAGAACTACTTCTGAATTAGCATCTCTTTTCAAATCAATAATAAGCTCTATTCCGTCTTTATCTGAACGATCGTGAATATCGCTTATCCCTTCTATTCGTTTATCCTTTACTGCATCAACTATTGATTCAATTATTGCGGTTTTTGTAACTTGGTATGGGATTTCAGTAACTGAAATGACATCTCTTCCTTTTGCATCTTTTTTTACTTCGCATTTTCCACGGACTCTAATCGAACCGCGCCCTGTTTTATATGCAGAAAATATTCCAGAACGACCTACAATCTGTCCTCCAGTTGGAAAATCAGGGGCAGTAACAATGTTAAGAACCGCATCTTCTCCTGCGCCATCAATCACAGCAACTAATGCATCGATAATTTCTCCAATATTGTGAGGAGGCATATTTGTTGCCATTCCTACGGCTATACCAGCTGAACCATTTACAAGCAAATTCGGCAATTTAGCAGGCATGACTAATGGTTCTTTCAAAGTTCCATCAAAGTTCGGAGTGAAATCAACTGTCTCTTTCTCTAAATCAGCAAGCATTTCATTGGTTATTCTTGCCATGCGCACCTCTGTATAACGCATTGCGGCACAAGAATCGCCGTCAATATTACCAAAATTTCCTTGACCATCCACCAAAGTATATCTTAGCGAGAACCATTGCGCCATTCTCACAAGTGAATCATAAATTGCAACATCTCCATGTGGGTGGTATTTACCAAGACAGTTATGCGATAGCATTCCATTTGCAATAAATTCGTGCTCACCTTCAACTTGAATATCGAATGTCTTTTCCGACGGAGCCCATTCTATTTTTTCGACTTTTAGGAAATATATATTGTTTTCAATGACATGATTGACGACCTCGGATATTGGGGAATTCAGCTTATTCAATTTTCCCTGTATGCCCCATTCTACAATCTGGGTCCTGCCAAGAGATTTTTCTCTTAGATCTTTTGAATACCGTATTTTGCATCCGCTAGGATATTTTATTCCCATCCTGAATTTTTTTCCATCTTCTTCAGCATACCAGCCTGAACCTACGTGAAATTCACTCAGCTCACCAAAAATTATCTTGCCTGCATACGGTACCTCATCAAACATTGAAACTTTTGGGTTGCTGTCAAAACTGGATCGCTCTGCTTTTTTCTCGTCTGCCATATTCAATAATCCGGAAAATGCCGATGCAAACCTGCTTCCAATCTCCAGACTATGCAGTGGATAATTACCCTTCACTTTATGGCCATTTATTGTACTTCCGCGTTCAAGACCATAATCGGTATATTTCTTGCTAAATATGCCAAAATGCTGAAGAAGAACTTGAAGCTGATCTATCAGTTTTTCTGATACTGAACCGTAATGCATCACGCTCCTGTTTTTATGTACGCTTCCGTCTCCATCCATCAAACCGCTTATAAAAGAAAAAATGACTCTTTTTGGGGAAATAAAAACCTGATTTGGGATGGATTTTGTATTTGCGAATGCATCTTGCAAATCAAATGCAGTGACTAAAAGTTCGTTGATTGCGGTTTTATTTATCCTTATTGAATAGAGCTTATGGACCATTACCTGCCCGGTAGTGGTAGCAATTTCATTATGCTTTTCTTCAAGTGTAGCTTCATAGCCAAATTCTTCATTCAGTATAGAAATCAGTTTTTTGATTACGGCGCTTGAGCTTGAGCAAAAACCGCACCTGAACCCTTTCCCCCGATTATAGCCTTTTTCAATCCAGCCGTCAGAAATCAACTGCCCTAAGAGATATCCGATATTTTCATTCAAATGATATTTTCTTCCATCTAATTCCCCAATCAGGACCGTTTCCGTTATTTCTGGGTATTCTGCACGTATAACCAGGTAATCCCTGTTAGTCAGGTCTTTTGCCTCTTTCCATTCAAATTCAAGATTATGATTCAATATTTTAAATTTCTGGGAAGGAGTCACTGTGTTTGATGAACCGTTTTTGAGTGTTACTTTCAATAATTCCTTTTCTGGCATCTCGTATAATTCAGTTACTTTTCCAAACCCGGTTTGGGTAAACACATTTTCTCCAGGTTCAATTTCTTGGATAGACTTAAGCCCAGAAGCAGTCAGAACCAATGTATCTTTTACAAAACATTCACCGACTATCCTTGCGCTTTTCTTGTACGGCTTGTCATGAGTATTACTCAGGTCATACATCGCATAGAGTATCCTTCTGTGAACAGGTTTGAGTCCGTCTCGCACATCGGGCAACGCACGCCCGACTATAACGCTCATTGCGTAATCTAAATAAGATTCTTTCATATCTTTTTCAATCGGTCTTTCAACTATGGATTCCATGTGAGCACCTTTAGATATCTAAATTTTTTGCTTCTCTTGCGTAATCTTCTATGAATTTCTTCCTAGGCTCAACTTCCTCGCCCATCAGCACATCAAACAATTCGTCTGCTTTCATTGCATCTTCAATCGTCACTTTTCTAAGCGTTCTATTTTCCGGGTTAATTGTTGTTTCCCATAACTGCTCTGGATTCATTTCACCCAAACCTTTGTATCGTTGGATGCTTACGTTTCCTCCCATTTCACTTACTATTCCGTCTTTTTGAACATCGGAATAAGCATAACGTACATCTTTTGCTCTCCATATTTTGTATAAAGGAGGAGTTGCTATGTATACATAACCTTGTTCTACTACCTGTTTGAAATGCCGGTATAATAACGTAAGCAACAGAGTTCTGATGTGAGAACCGTCAACATCTGCATCTGTGGCGATTACGACTTTATGATATCTTAGTTTTTCAACATTGAAATCTTCCCCAAAACCAGTTCCTAATGATAGGATTATTGCCCTGATTTCTTCGCTTGCTAAAATTTTATTTATTTGTGACTTTTCAACATTCAGTATCTTTCCTCTTAATGGAAGAACTGCCTGAGTGTGACGATCCCTTGCAGATTTCATCGAGCCTCCGGCGGAATCTCCTTCCACGATATATAGCTCTGAAATTTTCGGATCTTCTGATTCGCAGTCGGCCAATTTCCCTGGGAGAACACTGGACTCGAAGACATTCTTTCTACGTATGAGGTCTTTTGCTTTCTGTGCTGCTTCCCTTGCTTCCAATGAAGTAAGCACTTTCTGGCATATCGGCTTTGCGACCGAGGGATTTTCATCGAAATAGGTTTTCAGAGCTTCGTATGCAAGACTGTCGACTACTCCTTTAACTTCATTGTTGCCCAATTTAGTCTTTGTCTGCCCTTCGAACTGGGGTTCTGGGATCTTCACGCTTATAACTGCAGTCAACCCTTCTATTGCATCGTCTCCAGCGATTTTCTTATCTGCGTTTTTTATTGTCCCTGAAGAATGAAGGTATTCATTCAAAGCGCGCGTGAGTGCAGTCTTGAAACCAACATAATGGGTTCCGCCTTCGGTTGTGCGTATCCCGTTCACGAATGAGTAGACCAGATCATTGAACGCAGAAGTATATTGAATTGCGAACTCAAGATCAACATTTTCAGCAGATTTGTGGAACAAAAATGGCGTATGAAGCTTTGTCCTGGACTTATTCATATATTCTACGAATGCAGATAGCCCTCCTTCGAAATGTAATACCTCTTCTTTTGGAGGGGTTGAACGCTCATCCTTGAATTTAAGGGATATCGCAGGGTTAAGGAATGCGAGCTCCATGAACCTGTCTTTAAGATAATCGTAATCGAATTCGGTTGTCGAGAAGATCTGGGCATCAGGCTTGAAGCGTACAGTAGTCCCGCGAAGAGCTGTCGGCCCTACCTCTTTTGCTGGTGAAACCAGTTTTCCGCGTTCACAGCTCTGGTGGAATTTCTTTCCTGCGCGATGGACTTCTATCTCCATCCTTTCACTCAGGGCGTTGACCACAGACATACCTACACCGTGAAGACCCCCGGACACTTGGTATGCCTTTTTCTCAAATTTGCCTCCTGCATGAAGGGTAAGTGAGATAGTTTCAAGCGTGGATTTGCCTGTTTGTGGATGGATATCCGTAGGTATCCCTCTTCCATCGTCCTGGACAGATACTGAGCCATCTGCATACATTGTCACGATTATGTTCTTGCAGTGCCCTGCCAATGCCTCATCTATAGAATTATCCACGATTTCGTAGATCAGGTGGTGGAGGCCTCTTTTGCCTGTATCTCCTATGTACATCGCAGGTCTTTTTCGCACGCCTTCAAGGCCTGAAAGTACCTGGATGTCTTTTGCTGTATAAGATTCGCTTTCATTAGTCATCATATCACTTCATTCGGCAATCACGCTGAACGTTTTGCAGTTCAAGGATTGCGTGTTGGTTGAAAAATAACAGAAACATTATCTGCGAAACAATATTTAAAGGTTCCTACGAACGCGCGTGCGCACGCGCGTGCGCGCGTTCTGAAAAGTAGCTTTTATACAGTATGCCAAAATAAGCAATATGTGGTTAAGATTCGATGGAAACCTAAAAGAAAGCACATTTTCGAATCAAAAAGCAAAAATAGATTAGAAGTTCTTCATCTTCTCTTTCCAGTCTTCTATGGCTGCCTTGAAGTTCTCCTTCTTCATTATTATTACGCTCTCCACATCCTGGTATTTCAGAAGGGCAAGAACGTTCTTTTCACCCACAACAGCCACGTTTTTGGCTTCATGCAGCCTGAAACGAGTAGCAAGCGAACGGAGATACCCAAATAGTTTTATAGAAAGCACACCTGAAACAGTTCCGCTCCCTCCAGCCATCTGGGAAAGCACGAGCTTGCCGTTCTTAACTACGATCGCACCTATCAAAAGATCTTTCTCGAGCAGACTCTTGGTCATCTTCTCAGGAGTCACTGCTTTCTTCCTTACAACATCTCCTTCGAATATTATGCCTTTTGCAGCATGTTCGCTGGCGAATTTATTAAGGGCCCAAAGTCTCAGAGAGGCAGGTATCGTGATCAGATTAGAGACATACACCTCTTCATGCTGGTCAACAAGCTTCTCTATCTCCATGCTCCAGCTTTGCCAGTTTTCATCTGCGGTTTTCTTCCTTTCCAATAGTCCGTCTACCGCATCTTCTACATGAGTTAAATATTCCTCTATCATGCGTCTGGCATGGGAATCGCCTTTCTTGGCAAGTTCATCTACGTGCTTTACTGAAATTCTAGACAGTACGTCGTATTCTGTGCCTACTTCGAAATTCTCTTTACCAAGTTTTCCTAAGAGTTCCGTGAGCTCAGCTATCTTTTCTTTTAGCTGTGCTACACGAGTAACGAAAAGATCCTTGTCCTGAGTGAAATGCTTTCCATATATCTTCTCAAGAGTTGTTATCTTGAGATAGTTCTCAAGAGCGCTGAACAATAGATAACAGCCACCAAAGATGAAGAATGCTGCAAGGAAACCAGATAGCAGATCCGCATTTGTAAGTAGCTCTATCATCTGGAAGACATCAAAGCCACGCGATAAGTGTGGTGCATAGAAAAATGCAATCAGGATTCCTGCAATGAAAAGGATTATCCCTATTGCAACATCAGATTTCCATCTCATGCCTGTACGGCCTATAGCACGCTTAAGTGCATGATCTTTATCTTCCCCTGCGGCCTTTGCCTTGAAAAGATGGTATGCGATCATAACTGCATTGAATAAAGTGATCAGAATAATTATTGCAATTGCGAATGCCATGCCCAATGCAAAATAATAATTGCCTGAGATCGCCAGGAATATACCGAAAAGGACTGCAACCGGAGTCAATGCGACAAGGTTAAGGGTCTTGAGTGAAACTGCCGGCCTGTCAAGCGAAGGTACGATCTGCTCAGGAGGAGTTTTTGAAATGAAAGTATATGCCAGCATGCTGTTTTGTGAAACATACGGCTTTAACGCAGACCATTCTATTGTTGTTTTGCCTCCAGATGAGGAAACCTGTTGTGAACCATAAACCTGGACCTGAGATGCGTCTGGAGGAAGGGATTCCTTGAGTGTTATGTCTGTGTATTCAAGGCCAGACGAAGGTTTCTTTGAATCCGCTTTTAAGAAAATCCGATATTCGTATTCCAACGGTATTGTTTCATATTTGCCTAGAGAAACCGCCAATTTGCGTATTTCTGGCAGTGAATAGTCATTAGGCTCGCAAAGACCAAAGAGTCCGGGATACATCACCGGATTGGCATTCATCGAAGAGATGTAATAAGATATTTTTGCAAGCTGACCGACAAAAGCATTTTTCTTTGTTGTAGAAGAGCTGTTGAAATCAGGAAGATCGTCCTGGACTGAAGAAACGAAGTTATAGAGTTCTGTGCTGTCACGCACGTACTGAAGCACTGAGGAGCCTAAAGCCTCACCGTATTTCTCAGAAAGCTGTTTGCATGTCGGAGAGCCAGCAGAGCAAAGCTTAAGACAGGAGGTTGAGTCAAGACATCTCACCCCGAAAAGCCCGAGATTGTGCATGCATTCTGAATCAACAGCATCTTTGTTGCTTATGAATTCATCGAAATATGAATCAAGGCTTTTTTTCTTTTCAACGCTTATCTGATTGAAATTCGAGAATACATATTCGTTCTCTGCGGCCACAAGAACATATTTCTGGAGAGTTGTCGAAGTGTCAGGCACAGTATAAGCGGACAGAACGTAGACATACAGATCCGGAGTGCCGTCAGCATCCAGATCTATCGCATCAGATGAGATAATTGTTTCTTTCTTTGAATCGGATACCTGCTTCTCACCTACACATCCTGCCGTCAGCAATAAGAGAACAACTAACAATACTGCCGCCTTTTGCATGGAAACATTTCTTGTTCACCAATTTTAAACCTTTATGCAGGTAGAATTGCATGCCCAAAGGGAGGAAAACAGGATTCGATGCAGTCATCAGAGAGATAACTCCGTCAAATGAAGAGATGGCGGATGAACGCAGGACTGCAGACCTGATCATAAAAAAGATAGATGCTCACCTTCCAGCCCATGCCAAAGCAATGCTTGCAGGATCTGTTGCAAAAGGCACTTTCCTGAGAGATTCCAAAGATATAGACATATTCATTCTGTTCCCGAAAAGTATCGATAAAGAAAAATTTGAGGGGATCGTACGGAAAATTGCTGCAAAAGCATTCCCTAAAGAAAAGAAAGAAGTCCATTATGCAGAACACCCCTATGTTAGAGTAAAGTTCGAAAACAGAAAGATAGATGTTGTTCCTGCGTATGACATAAAAATTGCTGAAGAAAAGGCAAGCGCAGTGGATCGATCTGTTCTGCATACTAAATATATATTGCGGAAACTCCCAAATATAAGAAGAACAGATGTGCTGCTTCTAAAGAGATTATTCAAGGCGAATGGGCTATATGGTGCAGAGATACGTGTTGAAGGGTTTTCAGGATATCTGTGCGAACTTTTGATAATAAAATATGGAAGTTTCATGAATACTATGCGTGCGATCACAAAATGGAAGACGCCAATAACCATAGATATAGAAAAACAGTATCCAAACGCTAAGAGGCCTTTGGAAAAGTTCAATGTACCCCTGATTGTGATTGATCCTGTAGATAAACAAAGAAATGTAGCTGCGATAGTTTCGTTGGAGAACATAAAGCGAATAATAAAACTCGCGAAAAGAATCGTGAAAAAACCGAATCAGTCGTTTTTCTCTGGTTCGGAAAAAGAATTCAAGGAAAAGGAGTTGAAGAGGCTTCTAGCCAGCACTTATCCGGTTTACATATTGCAGTTCCCAAAACCGAATATTGTCGATGATATACTATGGGGCCAGTTGAAACGTTTCGAAAGGAATACCATCTCAGGACTAGAACACCTTGGATTCAAAGTTATGCGAACGCTGTTATGTGAGGAGAATGGCCAATGTGAGCTGTTTTTTGGGCTGGAAATCGAAAAACTTGGACAGAAGATGCTGCTGAAAGGACCACCCATAAGAAATGACTTGAAAAATAATGCTGAGTCGTTCAGAAAAGCCCATAAAAGAGCCAAGTTCATAAAAAAATCAGGGCATGTCTTTGCGATAGTAAATAGAAAAATTAGAGATGCAACTGATGCTTTTAAGCTAATTATTTCAAAAGAACAGAATGTGCCATCACATATAGATGCAAGCAAAATAAAAATAAATAAAAAAAGAAAAAATTAGCTAGGGGGTAATGGTGGCATCGAGCCTCCCAGAACGCAGTCTTCGGTCACTTTCACAAAGTAACCTTTTCCGCTTTCTAAGGTCGTTGCCTTTTCCCAGCTGTTTGTTCCAGAGTTGTAACCCCAAGGTCCACTTGAGAGCGTGCATGTACCTGCAATCTCGCTGAACGTAGTCCCTCCATGTGGAGCACCTACCATGTTCCATCCTTTTGACAATTTCAAGGATGTTGCGAATCTGCCTGTTGCACTATCAAGCTTGCTTGCAGTGTAGAATCCATCCTCTGCAGAAACTTCGAACTGAAGCTTGCATTCTTTTGAGGATTTCATCCAGTAACCCTGGAATCCGAACCAGCTTTTTCCATTGAGGTTCTCCTTGTTATATGTTCTTCCAACCGGATTCAGTGTGTACAATGTGGTCGTATCACAGTCCGTAGTTGTAAGCTTTCCAGACTCGAATGGAACAGATATCAAATTCCATCCTGGCTGGATCGCGATAGTATAATACGATGCGGTCACATTCTCTGTAGGTGGCAACGGAGGCTTCTCTGATTCATTTATTTCAGTTGGTTTTACAACTTCGAACAAACCTAAAGAGTATCTATCCAAGCATTCTGAAACTCCAGACTTGTATATACAGTATTTTCCATCCTTGTATTCAACAGTTGGTAATTTCTCCAATGATCCTTCGTATGTCTTTCCACCCTTTGTTGCAAGGAAGTATACTGGCTCTCCTGCAGTGAAATGCCAGGAATAGAAGTATGCCTTTCCATCCTTGTCAGTGTAGAAAGAACGAACTGCGCTGTCGTCGCTTAGTTTGTACATTGTTACATATGCGTTTTTCACATATGATATGTCAGAGCTGAGAACATAAACCGTCAATGGTAGGTTCTCTGTAGTAGTTGTCGTGTTTGTTTCAGCAGGTTTAACTACGCACGCACCATCTGAGCAGACATATCCGCTCGGGCAGTCAACTGCTTTCGTATAACCATAGTTTCCGTGGCACCAAGTCTCTACAAGCTGTCCTTTCTCGTTGCATGCCTCTGTTGCAACTCCTCCATCAGTAGTGCGGGTTCCTTTTGTATATATATCGTATCCGCCATCTGTTTCAGAGCAGAATGGCTTTTTCTCTGGTTTTTCTTCTGCCTTCTTCACACATGCTCCTGAAGAGCATTCGTATCCGCTCGGGCAGACGTATTTTGTAGAACTTACCATATCTCCTGCAGCGCCTTTTACGCAAACATATTCAATTACTGTTGAAGCATCTGCGCAATAGTCTGCAACTTCGCTATCTGATTTTCCTACGATGTATGTTTTTCCTGGAGTATAATAGCTATATCCGGAATC